>Ga0172378_10001339_pt1 | contig 22695 bp, 23 predicted proteins | sample GrowelOW332metaG_FD_119755 | JGI IMG/M metagenome (GOLD analysis project Ga0172378, IMG submission 119755) | Groundwater microbial communities from an aquifer near a municipal landfill in Southern Ontario, Canada - Pumphouse #3_1 metaG | ecosystem: Environmental > Aquatic > Deep subsurface >... | reverse complement strand
ATGGCTTATCATGGTTCTGGGATTTCTTTCTATTAGCTTTGGATATGCACAAGTTTCACCACAGAATGTGTGCGCTACTGCTATAGCGGCGGATGGCTTTACCTTGATGTGGGATGAAGTAGCAGAGGCAACTGGATATGAGGTGGAACTTGCTGAGGGTTATTACTTTGATTTCAATGATGATCTACCTTCGGAGTGGAGATATGATAATGCTAATTATAACATTAGTAAAACATATGCGCATTCAATGTCTAGGTATATGGCTTTAGGGCTAGATAGTTACATACGTAGTCCCTATTTGGAGAGTATCAAAGAGATATCCTTCTTTTCCCGATTGGCGGCAGAAAACACTAAAGCCGAAGTAAAAATTCAAGTTTCATCTGATTCTGAGGTTTGGACTGATATTGCTTATTTGATTTGCGACGATAACAATCATGATATTACTATTGATTACAAGGAACACAGCTATACTATCGAAAGCTCGGATGTTCATTACTTTAAGATAAACCGATTCAACGGTAAAGGTTCAGCAGTCCTTATTGATGATCTTCAATACACTTTGAATCATCCAAATGAGACCACGAGCACAAGCACTACGGTAATAAGGATAGAAGATCTTTCTTCCAATACCAATTACACAGTAAGAGTAAAGGGAAATACTTCAAATTCTGAATTCACTAATTGGCTGAATGTGCGCACGCTTGCAGAGAATAGCAACAGCACGGGAAATAGCTCCCTAAGTGGTGAGCCGGTGGTCATGAGATTGAGTCCTGATGGGGGGCAAGTTTATCACAGTGTTACTATTGATCCGAACCAGGCAGGACAGCATCATTATACCGCAGAAGTGGAAGCTATCTCTACTGGATATAGCTATAAGATCAGTGAACAAGGCACAAATGGACTTTTGGGAGCTTACACTATTGAGCATCCAGGTTTTACGTCAAGCGACTGTACTGTGGAAGGTGCAAGCATCACGAACAGCAGTACTGGAGCAGGGAGCAGCAGTTTCGAGATAACGGCTATTGGCAAGGGAAACATCACGATCACTTTGGCAGGTGGGGCTACACTTCCAGTCAGTATCACGGCTTTTGGGATATCTTATGCATCGGAGGGAGTGTGCCACGTAACCTGGACCAGCGCAGCGGAGAGCGGAATGCTGGGTTACTATGTGAAATGCTCAGCAGATTCATTGTGGGAGAATGTGAGCAACGTAAGTAGCCTGATCCCGGCTCACAATGAGTCGCAAACACAATCTTATCTATATGTGCACGAGAATCCGCCTATACCCGGATGGTATTGGTTGGTGGCGGCATTTATGAATGGGGAGGAAGAGCTCTATGGGCCGGTAACGCAGGGAGTTCCTTACGATCCCGGGCACATCACTCCAGTCTATCACAATTCCGTGCTGATATATCCCAATCCCTTTGGCACGACTGCGAATATGAGATTGAATCTAGAAAAAGCAACTTTAATAAACTACAAGGTTTACAATATCAAAGGGCAGTTATTACAAAGTGGCGTATTGGGACAGTTTCCCGCTGGAAGCAACCAGCGTTTGCTACCGGAGTTTAGCATAAGCGGAAAGCAATTGAGTAATGGAGTGTATCTGCTAAAACTGGAAGGCGATGCAGTTGAACTGCAGACTCGTTTTGTGATCTCGAAGTAGGGGATGCTCGCTGCGCTCGCATTCAAATTAATAATGAAGGAATGAATGAAGAATGATGGCGGTTTGGCCTTCGGTTTGTTGAACGCTCAGGCTTCGCCTTCGCTGTTGAATGCTTGCTGCGCTTGCAGAAGTTCTTAGTGCTTAGTTTCTGGTGATTGAGAAGATCGAGCTGCGGGTTTGTACCTCGTGCTTCCGGCACGTTCTCGTTATCGCACCTCTCCTGAGACGTCAATGAGGAAAACTCCTCCAGGATTTATTAAGCGTTCATCGTTGTTCGTGGGACAAAACCTATCTATCCGAACCATGAATCAACAAAGTAGCAGATGACCCCCATCCCAAACTACGAACTAAGAACCATCTATCGGCAAACTGATGCAGAAGATAGAGCCTTTGCCGGGTTCACTTTTCAGAGAGATTTCACCGCCATGGGCTTCCACGATGTTTTTTACAATGAAGAGACCCAATCCGACTGATTTTTCTTTGCTTCCACCTCTATTCAAGTGTTTGAATGGTTCAAAGATAGATTTCTGCTCCTCAATAGGGATGCCGATGCCTTGATCTTTCACGCAGATATGGGCAAAATTGCCTTTCCGGGACAGGCTACAGTGGATAGTGCTGCTAGCAGGACTGTATTTCGCTGCGTTTCCGATCAGGTTGTTCAGCACTTGACGTATCTTCACCACATCGATGTCCAGGAAAAGGTCTTCATCTGTGCCCTGATACAAGATGCTTATGTTGTTTTGTTTGGCTAAGGTCTGATTCAGTTTTACGTTCTGCTTCAGAATCAAATTCAGTTCATTCCGGCTTTTGTTTAACTCCACTTTTCCACTCTGCATAGAGCTGACATCCAGGATGCCCTCTACCAGTCGTTGCATGAAGACGGCAGTGTTGTAGATGGTGTTTACTATATCCATTTGATCGTCATTGATACTGCCCACCAGATCAGTCTTCAGGAATTCACTGAAGTTTTTAATGACGCCCAAAGGATTGCGCAGATCGTGAGCAGCCATCCCCACAAAGCGATTGCGCAGCTCTGCCAGTCTGCTGAGTTCGGCATTTGCTTTTGCCAATTGGCGTTGCATGTTCGTAAGGTCGTTATTCAGCTTTGCCATCTCATCCAGATAGAAGCGCTTATCATCGTCGATGGCTTTGTATTCTTGCACATTATCTACTGGTTGAATGAGATAATCTGTTCCCAGTTCCAAGCCGGCTTTTGCCAAAGCCTGGATCAGAATGCTCTGTATTTCTTCCAGTTTACTGGATTCCAAGAATAGTTTCGGAGCGTTCATTTGATGCCCTCAAGTAGGGAAGATGCCACTTTGGAAGCGATGTCCGCATTGGGTGCAAAGCTATCTGCTCTGATCTTTTGCCACAGCGCTGTATCTTGCATGAAGGCATAGCCGCCCACCATGATTTTCAGCGGTTGCAAATCCTTATCCTGGCGAACCAGGGAAACGAGCTCCTCTGCCTTGTGCAAATTAAGAGGGAATGTAACCGATATTGCCAGGAGATCGGCCTTTTGAGCTTTTAGCATGCTTAGGATGGAGTCGTTGGGCATGTTTGCACCCAGGTAGTAGGTGTCCCATCCGTCCAATTCCATGATGTCAGTGACCATGCGCAGCCCTAGTTCATGAAGTTCTCCGTGGACGCATGTGCTTACCACCTTATACTTTGAGGGAGATGCGTTGAACATTCTAGGATACATATGGGCGATCACAAGTTGAGAGACCCCGGTGCAATAATGTTCCTGTGCCACAGAGATTTTGTTGCGATGCCACAGGTTGCCAATTTCGCGCTGAACCGGTTGAATGATGTCCAAATAGATGTTTCTGAAAGGGATGCCATCATCGATGAGTTGGTCGATGTATTTCAGGGCTTTGCGCTTCTGAGCGCTGAGAAGAAGCTCTTGATATTGCCTGGAGCGTTCGGCATATTCTCCTGTGCTTTCCTGCGTGAAGCTGAGATCGGGAGCGTCATCTAAAACCAGCTTTGCAGCAGAACCAGTTAAACGTTTTACAAATTCTGCTGCAGGATGATCCAACAAAGGGATTAGTACATCGCCCATCACTCTGAAGTGCTCGGAGAGACCCTGCATACCCAGTCCCAAGGATGAGAGTAAGATGCGAAGCCAGATAATGTAGTTTTCCCATAGACCGGTTGATTCGATCATTAGGGATTCGGCCAGATACTGCAGGTTGTAGAGGGTATCCTGCCGGCATTTATCGATCTGATACCCCGTGTAATCCTGATACAGATAGATGCCACCTTCCTGCATAATGCGCTCTGCGATGTGCTCGCGCTGAGATTTGATATATTCCGCGGCTTCCATGTAGTTGTGGTGTTGCATGGCGACCCCCTCGATCATATTCATATGTATATTATATAGCTTTGATGCGCTAATGTCAAGCACAATCGTGAGATAACCGGTCAGAGGCATTGATATCGCTCGCACAAGCTCCCAAAGGAGTTCTAAGCTTGTAAATCCTAGTCCTTTAGTGCTGCACTTGGTGTGATGTCCGCCGAAAAAAGAAGTAGTTTTTCCTGCAAACCAAGAGCTTCTAAGCGGCGCTTCCGTATTAATTGTTTGGGGATTATCTTGATATGAAGCAGATATAATCGGGTTATCATCTAGTGATCACTGCTTTATAATGGCTTTACAACTGCTTTATCACAGCTTGGAGCATTGAGAAAGCGAATCGCGGCAGGTATCGGTTCACTAAAGCTCGCATTCCTGCGAATATTGAACGAATGATGAATAACTATAATTTCTCACGAATGTTCGCACTTCTCGCTGCAATAAGTGACCTTCAATTCTTAGAAGAATATTTAGCTCCTCAGGAGCTTTTTTTTTGCCCAAAAAACCTCATCCAGAATCTTGCAGGAAGGCTGGATAACACCCATGCAGAGGTGCTATACCGGATTTGTTCCAGTGCTGTCCTCTATATAGTATATGAGGAGATAAATTTCCTATAGATCTTTGAAGCATATAGAGTGATTATGTGATGTGATATTCTGCTTTTTTTTTGGGGGGGAATGCATCACACGTGCTATACCATTTATCACGGATGCATTACCCAAAGTCCAAACCATCCTTCACAAAATCACACATAGCTGGATATCCTAGCTGTCTATGGCATCAGTACCTTTTCGAGCTAAAATTGTGAAAGCTGGGGAAAAAAGCCTTGACACGACCTAACCTGCTATGTATCATTATGTTACATTGGCGACTGTCGACAACGATGAAACACAAAATACAAGGAGAAAAAACATGCTAAAGATTGAAACCATAATGAAGCTGGACATCCTTGAACAGAGAATTGGCAAAGCTGTCTTGATAGATTTCTTGCATACACACTTGGACAGATTTCGGGATACTGAATCTGCGATCTCCAAAGCCATCGACTATGCGTTTAGCACAGATCCCGGCAGAGGAGGATACCTGATCGTTGCCCTTGATGATGATAAACTGGTTGGTGCAGTGGTGATGAACAACACTGGTATGCAGGAATTTATCCCAGAGTATTATCTCATCTACATCGCCGTAGATGCAGAACAAAGGGGCCAGGGGATTGGTACAAAGCTACTACAGAAGACTTTTGATACCGCAGATGGGGACATAGCCTTGCATGTGGAATACGATAATCCTGCCAAGCGGCTCTATGAACGCTTGGGCTTCACCACAAAATACGCCGAGATGCGATGGCAGAGGAGCAGATAATGGCTAGTTTAAAAGTACATATCGATCGCTTGACCGAGAACATCGAAACCATCACCGCCTTCATGCGTAAACATGGTAAAGAATGGACTCTGGTAGTGAAGGTATTGGGAACCGATAAAGCTGTTTTGACGCGTTTACTACAGCATGAAGCGATATTGGGCACTCATTCGGTCGCTGTATCTCAATGGAAGGGTTTGCGCATGGTAAAAGAATTGAATCCAAACCTTCGAACCATGTATATCAAGCCGCCATCACCAAAGAATGTAAGCTATATAGTAAAGTATGCAGACATCTCTTTTAATACTACTTTCAGCACCATCAAAGCTTTAAGCGATGAGGCTGTAAAGCAGAATAAGACTCACAGCGTGATTGTGATGATTGAAATGGGAGAATTGCGCGAAGGGATCAAGCGTGAAGGTCTGATACCTTTTTACAAGAAAATCTTCAAGCTGCCCAATATCCAAGTGATCGGTATCGGGACAAACTTGGGTTGCATGTATGGCATTCAACCCACTTATGATAAACTGATCCAATTGGTACTGTATGATCAGTTGATAGAAGCAAAATTCAACCGTGCGATGGAACTGGTAAGCGGAGCCAGCAGTATCACGATGCCCATTCTGGATAAAGGCAAGGTGCCGGAGGGAATCAACCATTTCCGGATAGGAGAAGCGGCCTTTTTGGGTACTTCTCCCTTGGATAACAAACCGATTTTGGGTTTGAATACTGGAGCCTTTACCTTCGAAGCTACGATTGTGGAGCTATACAGAAAAGAGAATCAACCTGATGGAGTGATAACAGATGCGGCAGTGGGACATATTGCTGGTGATTCTGATATTACTTCAGACAAGTCCAGCTTTAAAGCTATCCTGGATTTTGGAGTGTTGGATGTAGATGCGGATTATCTGATTCCGGAAGATCCCGACATCAGTTTCGTCGGTAACAGCAGCGATTTGACAGTGTACGATCTGGGGGACAATCCCCGTGGATATAAAGCAGGGGATACGATACGCTTCAGATTGAAGTATATGGCAGTAGCAAAACTGATGTATTCCAGATTTGTAGATAAAGTAATAATTGAGAAAAGCTAAAGAGCCGGACAATCGCTGCAACGCGATCATCTGGCCCTAATACAAAATGGGATTTAGGAGTCCTTGCTCTCCGCATTGTCGATATCCGCTTTGGGTTCGGTAGTTTCTTTATTCTCTTTGTTTTTCTTTTCGTTTCTTAGGCGGTCCAGTTGGGGTTTTACATGGGTTTCGTAGCAATCCGGACAGATGGAGTGAGAGAACATGGTGTCTGTATGATCGCTGATGTAACCTTCCACTTCCTGCCAATAGTTCTTATCGGCTCTGATCTTTTTGCAATAGGAGCAGATGGGCAAGAGCTTTTGCAGGCTTCGGATCTGAGTAGCTGCATTTTCCAGCGCTTGACGTTGTTTTTCCATGCGTAGAGCGGATTTCACTCTTTGGATTAGCTCCAGATTAGAAAACGGTTTGCTGATATAATCCATTGCGCCTAGCTCGAAACTGCGGGCAAGGGGCTCCATATTGTCATCCAGGGAGGCAGCGGTAATCATAATGATGGGGATATCCGCAACCTGAGGATCTTGTTTGACGCATTCCAACACATCGTAACCGCTGAAGCCGGGCATCATGATGTCCAAAAGCAGCAAATCAGGACGGTTTTGGGTAATCTCTTCCATCATGGTCTTGCCACTGAAGAAGAGTTTCATGTTTGAGAAGCCAGCCTGATTCAGAACTGTCTTGATCAGTTTCAGATTGATCTCGTCATCATCGGCAATATAAATGAGCATGTCTTTGATTTCTTCGAATGTGTACATTCCCTACCTCTGCTTTTTTTGACTTTCGGCGTAGATAAACATTTCTTCCAAAGTGTTATACTTGTCGAACAGATCTATAGCCTGCTGTAATTGATTATCTTGCGAAATGGTGATTTTGTAGGCTTCCAAGTCACCATGGACTTTGCGCACAAGTTCGCTTTTAATGCTATTTTCAATAAAGCTGCGGGTACTGTCCAGATCCGCAGCCGTGTAGCTGATGTCTTGACTGCGGACATAAGTGAGGAATTCATCCATCAGTGCGGGTGTTATCTGAGGAGACAAAGATATCTGACGATTGTGATCCACCAGATAGTCCACGGCGAAATTGAAGAAGCTATTGTTCCGACGTAGCTCTACTCCAAAGCGTGAAAGCAGGTCGTTTTCCACTTCGATATCGGGGCTGATACCTCCACCGCCGAAGACCTTACGGCCTTTTTCGGTGTAATATACCTGGCTGTGGTTATCTTCATCTTCCTGTTTCAATTCGCTATCGCTTACTTCCTTGCCGGTAAGCAGTTTATCATTGGTCATTTTGTGGATGCAGCGTCCGCTTTTGATGTAGTAGTAAGATGTGGTTACTTTCACGCCATTGCCGTTGCTAAGCGGGAAAAGCTGCTGCACGCTGCCCTTGCCAAAGGTGTTTTTGCCCATCACCAAGCCTTTATCCCAATCCTGCAAACTGCCTGCAAAGATTTCGGAAGCGGAAGCTGAGGCTTCATTGACCAGTACCACGATGGGGTAGTTACGTTCTTTAGTTTTGTATCTGGTATGCAATGCGTCGTTACGAGTGCGGCCGCGGGTTTCCACCACGAGTTTGTTGTGACCAATGAATTCATTCACAGTATCTACTGCTTGATCCAGCAGACCGCCGGGATTGAAGCGGAGGTCTATGATAAGTCCGCGGATTCCTTCGTTTTCCAGATCATTTAGAGCAGCACGTAATTCTGAAGTAGTATTCTCATTGAACTGGCTGATGCGGAGGTAACCTACACCATTGTCCAATTTAAAGCTGTAGGGCACACTCTTGATCTTGATGTTTTCACGGATGATGGTAAAGTCTATTGGTTCGGGAATTCCCGGTCGTGAGATAGTGATGATCACGGTGGTACCGACATCTCCACGCATCTTCTTGATGGATTCATCGGTGGTTACTCCAACGATGCTTTCGCCGTCTACTTTGATGATTTTGTCGCCGGCAGTGATGCCCATTCTGTAAGCGGGAGTGCCTTCGATGGGTGATACCACTGTAATATAATCGCCGATTTTATCGATCTGGATGCCCAAGCCACCGAAAGAACCTTTGGTGCTTGTAGTGAAATCCTGGAATTCATCGCGTGTAAAATACGTGGTGTGGGGGTCGGTGGAGCGTAACATGCCTTTAATCGCTTCTTCCATCAGTTCCTCATCGGAGAGATCGGTTACATAATTCTGTTTCAGCTTCTGCAAAACCTCCACGAAAACCTGCAATTGGTTGTACACATTACCCTGACCGGGTCGGTTTTGCGCAAAGGCATTGGTCGCGATCAGCAGCAGAGTGGCGGTAAGAATCCACACTCCAGCAATCGTGATAAGAGCTTTTCGCTGTCTTGGCTTCATGCTTTATCTCCTAACAGAACTTGTATTCGATTAATGATGTCCCGGTTGATCTCTTCCGGAGCCTTTTGGGCATTGATTACCATATAACGGGATGGGTGTTTTTTGGCAATAAATAAAAATTGCTCGCGTACCTTTTGGTGAAAGGACAGATCTTCTAATTCCAGCCTATCCAGTGTACGGTTACCGATGCGGGATAACCCCACTTCCGCGGGAAGATCAAGCAAAATAGTGAGATCCGGCACCGTATTGAAAGTGGCGAAAGCGGTTAGAGCATCAATTACATCGTAATCCAGGCTGCGAGCCGCTCCCTGATACGCATAGGTGCTATCATAATAGCGATCTGAGATCACGATCTTGCCAGCCTCTAGCGCGGGTAGGATCAATTCTCCCGTATGTTGCGCCCGGGAAGCGTTGTACAGCAAGAGCTCTGTTTCAGGAAGCATCTCTGCACAGAGGGGATCCAACAGGATGTTGCGGATGGCTTCGGCAATAGGAGTTCCCCCTGGTTCACGCGTGGTAATATAGGGTAGATGAAGCTCCTCAAGGTATTTTACCAGCAGTTTTACCTGAGTACTTTTGCCGCTGCCTTCAATGCCCTCGAATGTGATGAATAATCCTCGCATCTGCTCTCCTTAGATGATGGTGTCGTGCATATAGTGGAGGTCGTCGCGTTGAGGTTGATCAATCAGATAATGCGCTCCCCGGCTTTCTTTTCGGGATAGTGCGCTGCGGATCACAGCTATGGCAATCACCGCCATATTCCTAGTTTCCACTACTTCCCTGCGCACGGCATTGTGTTGATAGAAGTTATTAATTTCGTTGTAGATATTCTCCAAACGTGATAAGGCATACTTCAATAAGCGCCGGGAGCGGCGAATGCCAACATATCCTTGCATGATGGTGCCGATAATCTCGCGGTTGTGGCTGATGATAACCCATTCGTTGGCGTTGAAATCTCCCATCAAACGCCAGGAAGGTATTTTGGGGAATTGTACCTCATCATCCATCGAGGGGTGATTTGCGGCGTTGTATGCAACTACCAAGGCTTCCAAAAGAGAGTTTGAGGCTAGACGATTGGCTCCGTGCAAGCCAGTACATGCCACTTCACCAGCGGCAAAGAGATTGCGGATATCCGTGATTCCGTCGATGGTAGAGATCACTCCGCCACAGAAATAGTGTGCTGCGGGAGCTACAGGAATAGGCTGGAGACTGAAATCAATACCACGTTCGCGCAAGCGACTGTCAATATAGGGAAAATGCTTCAGAAGTTTTTCTTTGGGAATTCCAGTCGCATCCAGCCAACAGAATTTCTCACCTCGGCGTTTTAATTCGCTATCTATGGCACGACTCACAATATCGCGAGGGGCCAGATTACCCTTCGGATGATAATGTTCCATGAAGGGACTGCCGTCACTTAGTTTCAGGATTGCCCCCTCTCCGCGCAGGGCCTCTGTGATCAGGAAAGTCTCGCCTTCTGAGCTCCAAAAGGCGGTGGGATGAAACTGCACGAATTCCATGTTGGCCAGTCGTCCACCTGCCAAGCGCGCCATCGCCATGCCGTCTCCAGTGGCTACATCGGGATTGGTATTGTGGTTATATACTTGTGCCGCACCACCAGTGGCAAGCATCGTTTTACGGGCTTTGAAGATGTCCACTTGGTTGTTCGAGGAATCCAGCACATAGGCTCCCCAGCAGGAAATTCCAGGAATGAAGCCATCGTCGTTTGTAACGTGATGCTGGGTTATCAGGTCTATGGCAATGCGGTTTTCATAGATGTCGATGGAGGCATTTTGACGGCATTGAGAGATGAGGGCTTGCATGATCTGATGCCCCGTGCTATCTGCAGCGTAGGCTACCCGGCGGTGAGTATGGCCTCCTTCCATGGTGAGGGAGAGGTTTTCCAGCCTCCGGTCGTAGGTATCGTCTATTCGAGTAAAATCTGTACCTAAATCGATGAGATATTGGATCAGCTTTGGGCCTTGCTCGATGATCTGACGGATCACTTGTTTTTTTCCCAGTTCAGCCCCTGCGGTGAATGTATCTTCAATGTGTTCGGCAAATGAATCGGTGGCATCCAATACGGCTGCGATGCCTCCCTGGGCATAATCTGTATTGCAATCGTAGAGGCCTTTTTTGCTTACGATGGCTACTTTCCCTTTATTTGATGCTTGTAGAGCAAATACCAGGCCGGCTATGCCGCTGCCCAGTACCAGATAATCATATTCGTATGTCATATATTCTCCCGTGAGATTTCGGGAAGTTTCATGCCCATAACAATGGCGTCTTCCGCGGGATGGTCATAATATTGTTTTCGTGTGCCCAAAGCTAGGAAACCGTGTTTGGTATAAAGCTTCAGCGCGATTTGGTTGCTTTTACGCACATCCAGATAGAAATGGCAGCAACCTTCTGCTGCCAATTTGTCAAGGCTGTGTTTGAGCAGGTAATCACCATATCCTAACCCCTGTAAGCAAGGATCGATGGCAAAGTTCAGTACCATTGCTTCATCCAGGACTTTGTGGTAAAGGATGTATCCACACAGGCTATCATCCACTTCCAGTACCCAAGACCGCATGGAAATGATATCTTCAAAAGCCTGTTTAGGCCAGGGATCGGTGAAAGCACGACTTTCGATCCCGACCACCGCATCCAGATCTTCTTTTTTCATATCACGCATTACGCGCTTCATTATTTTACATCTTTTCCGGAGCGGAGATTCCCATCAGGTTGAAGACTATTGCCATCACTTGTTTGGTAGTATCCAAAAGCATCAGTCTGGCTTGGGATAGTTCTTTGCTCTTGGTGCTCACGATCTGATAGCGAGCGTAATACTTATGAATCATTGCAGCTAGTTCTTCGATATATGTGGCCAGGCGATGTGGCTCTCTGTGAATGGCGATAAGAGTAAGCAATTCCGGTAGGTCACTCAGTTTCTGGATGATCGCCAGTTCCTCAGTTTTATTTAGCTTCGAGAGCAGCTCTTGTTTAAAGTTCTTGGGCCATATCTTATCTTTCTTTGCCTTTTTGATGATGCTGCAGATGCGGGCATGAGCGTATTGGCAATAGTACACGGGATTTTCGTTGTTTTGTTGCATGGCCAGTTCCAAGTCGAAATTTAAGTGCGCATTGGCCTTTCTGGCTATGAAGAAATAGCGTGCGGAGTCTTTTCCTACCACGTTTATAAGATCGTCCATGCTGATGATCTTTCCAGCGCGTTTACTCATCTTTACGCGCTCACCGCTTTCGAATAGGTTTACCTGCTGCAGGAAGATGATTTCCAGTATCTTATCGTCGTAACCCAAGGCTTGGAAAGCGGCTTTAATTCTGGGTACGTAACCGTGGTGATCCGGTCCCAGTACATCGATCAGAGTATCAAATCCACGTTGGATCTTTGTGAGATGATATGCCAAATCGGGTACAAAATAGGTAATAGACCCGTCTGACTTCATCAATACTCTGTCTTTGTCATCTCCGAATTTGGTGGAAGCAAACCAGATGGCATCGTCTTTCTCGTATGTACAATCGGCTTCGGTTAGGTAGGAAAGCACTTCTTCCACCACACCTTCGGCCCTTAGTGTCTTCTCGGATACCCAGCCCTCAAAGGTTACATCGAAGCGCTCAAGAGAGAGCCGTTGCATTTCCAAGAGTTCATTTAAGGCATATTCCTTCAGATGATCCATACGATCCTTTTCTGTCATCATAAAGATGCGCACGCCCTCGGTAGCGTTCAGCTTTTGAGCCAGATGCACTACATAGTCTCCGTGATAGGCTTCATAAGGGAATTCACCTATGTTTTCTCCATGCAGTTCACGCAAACGCAATTCCAGCGATTCTGCCAGAATATCCACTTGATTACCAGCATCATTCACATAGAATTCCCGGGAAGGGAGGTATCCCACTTTTTTCATGACACGGTAAAGCGTATCTCCAAAAGCTGCAGCACGGGCATTTACGATATTCAGCGGACCCGTGGGATTTGCACTTACAAATTCCAGCAAGACTTTTTCACCTTGGCCGAAATCTGCATCAGCATAGTTTTGGCCGGCTTCACGGATGTCCCAGAAGATCTTTTGGAAGAAGCTTGGTGCCAGATAGAAATTGATGAAGCCGGGTCCGGCAATCTCGATCTTTTTGTAGTTCTTGTTCTTCTTCAGTTCTTTGATGATGCTTTCAGCCAGACTTTTGGGAGATTTCTTGTTTTCCTTGGCCAGCACCATGGCACAGTTCGAGGAGTAATCTCCGTGCTCGGTGTTGTTCGGTATCTCTACAGTAAACTCTTTCTCATGAGAGATACCCATTTTTTGCAGGCAACCGGTCAGATGATCGTGAATAATGTCCTTGATCATTGTATTTCCTCTTCGGGGTTACGGTTTCGCACTTTATCGAATAGTTCATCAATCTTATAATAATCTCGGGTCTGAGGTAGAAATATGTGCACTACCACGTCTCCGATATCAATCAGGATCCATTGGGCAGAATCTATACCTTCTTTACTAAGTACTTTCAGATGATTCTCTTTGGCCATATCGATCAGATGTGTGGCTATGGCTTTATTGTGCAGATCCGCACTTCCCTCGCACACCACGATCACATCAGTATAATCGGTCTTACCTTGCACTTCGTAAACGCGGATATTCTCGGCTTTTTTAGCCGTCAGCCATTCCAGAATGGCCTCAATTTTGATATTGTCCTGCAATATCTCCTCCAATCTATTTCATAAACTCTTCGTAATCTCGCCCCACGATAATGTCGAATTCGGCATTATGGTACTCGTTTAGGGCACTTGTCCAGCGTTGGATACCAGTCATGCGCTGTAATCTCGATAGATCCTCTTTGTCACCTTTACGTATCACAATGATGCTCTTGTCGTAGATGGGCTTCGGAGTGTCGCCAACGCTGATTACATCTATGTTTTTATCCGCCAGGGAGGAAGCGAATTCGGATGCCAGCTGTTCGTAACCGCAACCGTTTAGCACCTGCACCTTGATGGCTGGAAGCTGATCTTCTTCATAGACTTTTGGTAGCGCAGCATCTCCACCCGCTCTGGATATCACTAGATACACAAGTGTGGCAAGCACCACCGAAATCACCAGATACCATATCCATGCTTTGGAGTATCACTTTTTTTTACCTGCACTATTTGTCAAATCGAACGGTTCATTCATCTTTTTTTGCCAGCTTCCGGATGCGGCTGCACAGACGTTCATAACTGATCTCGAAAGCCTCTGGTATTACCCTTTCTCCGGACACTACAGTCATAAAATTACTATCCCCGTTCCAACGCGGAACCATGTGGATGTGGAGGTGCTCAGCAATGCCAGCCCCGGCTGCAGTCCCGAGATTGATGCCGATATTGATGCCATCGGGATTGTAGGCTTCCCTATAAGCTGTTTCACAGATGCAGACCAAATCGCAGGCTTCATGCCACGTTTCTGTATCCAGATCGTTTATGTTGCTTACATGCAGATATGGGACTATCATCAAGTGTCCGTTGTTGTAAGGATAACAATTGAGCATTACATAGCAATACCTGCCCCGGTAGAGGATCAGATTCTCTTCATCATGCTCTGTGTCTTTTGCTCTGCACATCACACAATCTTCGGGCTTTTCGCCCAGGATGTAATCCAAGCGCCAGGGAGAGTACAGGTATTTCTTATTCATAATCCTCTTCTTCAATCACGCGGGAACCGAATTCCAGCATTTCGTGTTCTTTAATGAAGCTATCAACTATGATATTGTGTCCCAAAAGGATACTGTCGTTCGAGATTACAGAGTTTTGGATGATGCAATTGGGACCTAAAACTACACCGCTTTCGATGGTGCTATGACCCTTCAATACACAACCCTGACCGATCTCAACATCCGCTTCGATGACAACATCGTCTCCTATATGAATGGTTTGAGGATTATGCATCATCACTCCGTTATTCAGCCATTTCTTACGGATTTTATCCAGATACACATCTTCCAGATAAGCCAGTTGCTCCTGAGAGTTAACTCCGGAAACCTCCATAAGGTCTTTCAGAATTACATTTTCCACCATTCCCCCAGCATCATATAGAATGCCTATGGTATCGGTGAGATAGTACTCTTTTTGCTCATTATTGTTATTGATCTTGCTAAGCGCGGCAAAGAGTTTCTCCGCTTTGTAACAATAGATGCCGGTGTTGAACTCCTTGATCTCACGTTGCATGGGGCTGGCATCCTTGAATTCCACTATACCGCGAATGTGCCCATTATCATCACGCAACATACGGCCATACTTTCCAGCGTCTTCCAGCACGGCGGTTAAAACGGTTGCAGCTGCACCGCTTTGTACATGTTTTTCGTGCAGTTGGCGAACTGTTTCTGCAGAGAGCAGGGGAACATCACCACACAGGATCAATACATCTCCTGTAAAGGATGCAAAGCTCTCGGCGGCCATTTGAACTGCGTGTCCGGTGCCCAGTTGTTCTGCTTGTTCCACAAACTCCAACCGCTCATCATCAACCAGGGCAGCTATTACAGTATCCTTTTCCCAACCTACTACCACACAGATCTTTGCGCAATCAAGCTCCAAGGCTGTATTTACAACACGTTGTACCATTGCTTTATCGGCAATGGGAAAGGTCACTTTGGCACGTTCAGATTTCATCCGGGTGCCCTTACCGGCAGCTAATACTATTGCTGCTAGTGGCTTCATGTATATCCTCCAGGCAAGCTGTAGAGCAGCTCACGCATAGTTCTATTATAGACCGGGTGGATGGCATCCGGCACAAGTTCACATAGCAAAAAGAGGGCAAATGCTCTGTTTTGCAGATCACTGTGTGGAATACACAACTCACTCTCGTTCATGATGGTATCATCGGCAAGCAGTATGTCTATATCTATAACTCTGGGACCCCATTTTTCTGTGCGAATGCGTCCCATTCTTTGTTCGATGAGCAGAAGCTTCTCCAGCAGAACATTAGGTTCCAAGCTACTTTCCAGCTCCAGAACCATGTTATAGAAGTCACCCTGATCAGTTTTTCCGTATGGCTTTGTTCGTAAGACTCGGGTTTCGCGAACGATGGAGGATTCCGCCAAGGCGGCAATTTCTTTACATGCTAGTGCCAGTTGCATGGGAGGATCCTCCATGTTTGACCCCAATAGCAGATAATACTTCATCAGCGCTTTCGGAAAACCTCTACTTCCACGCTCCTCAGGCTGCCCTGAATGGGTACGGATGGCTTTTGAATTCGGATGCTGAGGCTCTCAATGAGACGGTATTCTGATAATAGCCGATCTGCAATACTGTTCGCACAACACTCTAGAAGCTGAAACTGCCGGGATTCCATGATCTCTTTGATATCGGCATAGACTTTGGTATAATCCACAGTATCTTCCAGGCTACGGATGTGGGCGTCCAACTCGGGATCTGTATACAAAGTACTGCTTACGATAAAGCGTTGCCCCAGTTTGCGTTCTTCATCATGAACGCCATGATAACCGTAGAAGACCATCTCATTCAAGTGGATTTTCACAATTTCCTCACAATCTCGATTTTTAACTTCTTCCCCCAGCGATTATCGCAGAGGCGGATAATAAAGAAACTAAGCGCCATAGAGGCAAATGCAAGAATTATACTGCTGAGTTCGTTCATCCATATATTAGCGAGTAAAAACCCTATAAACAAAAAGACAATTGGTACAATGAAGATCAAGAGGCTTGCCAATACTCTGCCAGAGGGGGATATTTCCAGCTCTACGCTGTCTCCGATTTCCAGCTTCAGAGAGCTTTCCAGTTCCAAAAAGGCGGCTTTCCCTTTGCTAAAGCACAAGCCATGCATGGCGCAAGACTTACATCCGTTTCCGCGCTGCAGTTCCACAACGACGGTGTTTCCACTTACAGATGTCACAATCCCAGTATCCTGGATTTCCTCCGGGCTCATTGGGAATTCCTCATTTTATCTATTATATTTGTGCTGGAAAGACCTTCAACGAAATTCAGACTTTTAACGATTCCTCCGGATGTCAAAACTATATCCGCACCAACAATCTGATCCGGACGCCAATCTCCTCCCTTCACCAAGACATTTGGTTCCAATGCTTTAATGAGTTCATAAGGAGTATCTTCATCAAACACGCAAATAAAGTCTACAGCACTCAGACCCGCCAAAACGATCGCCCTATCTATTTGGTTATTTACCGGACGTGAGTTCCCCTTTAGTCTCCTCACCGAGGCATCGCTGTTTAACCCTACTATCAGAATGTCTCCCAAAGCTTTGGCTTCACGCAGATACCTCACGTGGCCAGCATGTAAGATATCGAAACAGCCATTGGTAAACACAAGCTTCTTTCCGGCCTGTCGCTCTTGCCTGCATATGAGTAGAGCTTCTTCAAGTTTTAGAATCTTGTCTTCAAGCCCGGGCATAATCCAATATTTCCTTGATACTGGCGGTGGCTGTGCCCATCTTGCCGCATACTACTCCAGCCGCGTGATTGGCAAAGCGTGCTGCGGTAAGAATGTCCTCCCCGGATGCGAAGGCAAGCCCAAGTGCGCTTATCACAGTGTCTCCGGCTCCGGAAACGTCATACACTTCTCTGGCGCAACTGGGTAAATGTAACATCTGGGATTTGGCACTGAAGATGTACATTCCTTTGGCCCCATGTGTCACCACCAGATACTTGCATCCCAGTTTTTTTTGCACTTGTGCTGCTCCCTCGAAGAACTCTTCATCACTCTCAAAGTGCCGTCCTAAGTTGCTTTGCAGCTCTACATAATTGGGTTTGAATATGTCTACTTTGCAGTAACTGAAAAAGTTTTTTTGTTTGGGATCTACTGCTACTAGTACGTTATGTTTCTTGCACAGTTGCAGAGTGGAGGTGATTAGTCCCTCGTTCAGAAGACCTTTGTTGTAGTCTTCTATTATCAACAAATCGCTGTGCTCCAGCTTATCTCGTAATAGCTGCAAGATTGTGTCTTTGCTCTCCGGTGAAGCATCAATTCTGTCTTCAATATCTATGCGCACAATTTGTTGATTCACTGCTCCGATTCTTGTTTTAATAGTTGTTTTCCTACCCTTCTCTGGGATCAATCCTGAGGAGTTCAAGCCATGTTGTTTAAACAGTTTCTTTAGAATCCTGGAATTGGATCCGGTACCCATCAAGCCGATGGGAAATACCTCTGCTCCCAGTGATGCCAAGTTCAATGCGACATTTGCTGCTCCACCCAAGCGGTATTCTTCCCGGTTAATCTCAATCACCGGGACAGGCGCTTCAGGAGATATCCGCTGGACTTTACCCCAGAGGTAGCAATCCAGCATCATGTCTCCCAATACTATGGTTTTAAGACCCTTTATACGTGTGCCAAGCTCTTGAATATCCATTTCTTATTCCTCTTCCTCGCCCTTGCCCAGAGGATAATCTCCGTTGAAACATGCCAGACAATAATCTTTGGGGGATTGTGTGCAAGCCAGCAAGTCGTTTATGTCCACAAACTTCAGGCTATCCACCTGTACTCGTTGGCGGATCTGCTCCAAATCATATCGATTTGCGACCAATTCATCCGAAGAAGGGGTATCGATGCCGTAATAACAACTGTACTTCACTTGAGGACTACCAATCCGTAGATGAACCTCCGCAACACCGGCATTTTTAATCAGATTCACAATCTTACGAATGGTGGTTCCACGTACTATGCTATCGTCTATCAATACTATCTTTTTCCCAGTGAAGAAGTTTGGCAGTAGATTGAACTTCTGGAGAACGCTTTCATCTCTGATGGTTTGTTCCGGCTTGATGAAGGTTCTTCCGATATAGTGGTTGCGGATTAACCCTAAAGAGAGTGGAATATTGCTAGCTATACTGTATCCCAATCCGATAAAGTTTGATGAGTCCGGCACGGGCACCACATAATCTGCTTCCAGGTCTTTATCTCTGGCAGCCAGGGCAGCCCCGATCTTTTCTCTTACCCGGTACACGTCTTCACCAAAATGGAAGCTATCCGGACGAGAGAAATAAATGTGCTCAAATATGCAATGCTGCGGATGAGAGATATTACGGTACAGATTGGGATCATTCTCGATAATCCTGATTCCTTCGCTGCTTACTTTCACGATTCCAGCGGAGGGTATCTCTTGCCGGTCGGTCACACCCAGTGCATCCAGCGCACAGCTTTCGGATGCCACCACCACCGTACTATCCGCCATTTTACCCCAAACCATCGGGCGGATACTATATGGATCGCGGAACATATATAATGCGTCTCTGGTACATAGTACTGTGGAATATGCTCCTTTTATGTCTCGCATCAGATGTCGGATGGCTTCGATGATGCCTTCGCCCTTGCGCATCACTTGCCAGGCAATGTACTTTACCAGCAATTCACCGTCGTTATCGCTTTTGAAATATACGTTCTGTTCTTCCAGATACCGGCGCATGGAGTGATAATTCACCAGATCTCCGTTGGAGGCCAAAGCATAGGTGGGACCAGCCAGAGTCTCCACCAGATGGGGCTGTGTATTAAACTCCGTGGCAGAGCCTTTGGTAGGATATCGTACATGTCCAACAGCCACATTCCCCGGCAACTTTGCCAGTTCTGCATCGCTAAACACTTCCTTTATCAGACCCATTTTCTTCCGCAGGCGGATCACTTTGCCATCCGATACCGCCATACCACAGCTTTCCTGTCCTCTGTGCTGAATCGCGAAAAGCCCCAAGGCTGCCAACTTAGCCGCACTGGAATTGCTAAATATACCAAGTATCCCACACATCAGGATCTTCCTCTTTTACTGAAACTTATTTTGTTTTCTTCACCTTTCACAAGGCGTTTGATATTTTCTATATGACGAAATACTATCATCAAAACGATCAAGGCTGTCAGGATTAACAGTCCCCAATCGGGTTTTGGACTAAGTAATTCCATCAGGTACGTGCAGATGGCAAACACTACTGCTGCCAGAATGGAGCCCAAGGATACGTAACGGCTGCGGACAACCACCAGAATAAAGACCAAGACAGCGATAATCAGACTCATCGGAGCCAAAGCCGCAAAAACGCCTGCTGCAGTTGCGACACCTTTTCCACCTTTGAACTTTAGCCAGATACTGAACACATGCCCCAGGATGACCAATAATCCGCATACTGACACCAGCGGATGTGCCAAACCCCAAAAATGCCGGGCCAAAAGTACTGCTCCAACCCCTTTCATCATATCCATTATTAGTACAAAAACACCCACCTTTGTACCAAACTGCCTCAAGGCATTGGTTGCGCCGATATTACCGCTACCTTCCTTGCGGATGTCTCTGTGGTAGAATATCCTGGCTACCAGCAAGCCGATTGGGATGCTACCCAGGAAATAGGCCAGGATGAGCATCAAGTACTCAGGAGCGTTCATTCTCAATCTCCTCTTCCTTACGTCCCTTGAAAATAAGCTTTATAGACACTCCGGAAAAGGCAAATACCTCTCGCAATTGATTGTGGAGGAACTTGCGGTAGTTCTCTGTGATCAAAGCAGGTGTGTTGCAAAAAAACACGAAGACAGGGGGCTTCACCGAAGCTTGAGTGATGTAGAATATCTTGATGTGACGCCCGGTTGGATGAGTTGGGGGACGGCGGGCTATTACAGTCTCCATGAAACGGTTCAATTCCGAGGTCGGAATCCGTTTCTGGCTTTCTTCTTCGATGGATACTACTGCTTCCATCACTTTATGGATGCGTTGATGTGTCTTTGCTGAGATGAAGATCACTGGGGCAAACTGCAGGAATGCCATTTCATGATGTAAGTTCTTGATGAATTCACCGGTTGTGCTGCTGCTCTTTTCCACCAGATCCCATTTGTTGTACACTATCAGGATTTCTTTCATCTTGCGCTGAGCATAGCTGGCTATCTTGAGATCCTGAGTACTTATTTCTTCATCGGCAGAAAGTACCAGTACTACTATATCGCAACGGTCCACTGCCTCAATCGTACGCATCACACTAAAGTACTCAACGCCATAATTTACTTTCTTTTTTCGGCGCAGCCCGGCAGTATCTATCAAAGTATAATCCTTGCCATGATACCGGAATAGAGTATCGATGCTGTCCCTGGTAGTTCCGGGGATATCGGTAACGATCTGCTTGGCTTCACCCAAAAGAAGGTTTACGATCGAAGATTTTCCCACATTCGGTTTGCCTACCACCGCTATTCTGGTATTCTCTTTCTTCTCTTCCGTTCCTGCGTCCATAGTATCCGGTATTCGGTTTACAATCTCGTCCAGAAAATCACCGGTGTTGCGGCCTTGAGAAGCAGATATTGGGAAGGCAGCGCCAAAACCAAGCTGCAGGAAGTCATATACCTCCCATTCCTGCTTTTCGCTATCCGCTTTGTTTGCTGCCAAGACCACCTTGTCTCTATGGGGAAACAGAATCTTGGCTATGGCTATATCCAAGTCTGTAGTTCCAGTTTGAGCATCTACCATAAAGATGATCAGATCACTCTCGTCCACGGCCAAAAGCGCTTGACTCATGATGTTTTTGTCCATGGGATCGTTGCTGTCATACACGATGCCGCCGGTATCGATGAGTTTGAACACTTTCCCGTTCCATTCCACATCTTCATACTTGCGGTCACGCGTAATGCCTGCTTCAAAATCAACTATGGCGTTGCGTTTGCGACACAGCCTGTTGAACAATGTGGATTTCCCCACGTTTGGGCGTCCCAGAATGGAGACAATATATTTTCTCATTATTTACTGCCTTAATTGCATTTTGTTCCAGCATTTTGAATCAGCCTATTTTGTCAAAGAGTTTTACAGATTTACTCGCATCCATCTTCAGGTTACGACACACTCCTGATATATTGCCTTCAAGACACGAAAAAAGCCCCTTTCTGAAAGGGGCTCTCTATAGTGCAAGCTGATATTACTTCATGAGGATCATTTTTCTGGTTGAGCTGTATTTTCCGGATTTCATACGGTAGAAATACAATCCGCTGGCAACTCCATTTCCGTTGTCATCGGTTCCGTTCCACACCATTTGGTGCTTTCCGGAAGGCAGAATTCCCTTTAGCAGACTGCGTACTTTCTGTCCCTTTTGGTTGTATATATCCAAGCTAACCTCACCAGCATCCTTTAGGCTGAAGCTGATGTTTGTGGTGGGGTTAAAGGGATTGGGATAAGCTCCGTACAGAGTGGTGCTGTTAATCTCAGCTACTTGGTCGCTGTTGGGCACAGGATTCATGGCATTGCCGGTGCGGCCGTATTCTCCCAGGTAGCAAAGCCATTCCAGACAGCTGATGGGGCGTTTTATGTCTATCACATAAAAGGCAGAGTTATCGGGAACCACGATATCCAGATCATCATCGCCATCTACGTCGGACAAGGCTGCAGAGATTTTTACATTCCCGCTGAGCTTGATGGGAAAGTTCGGTGATTCTGTGCCATCAATGCGGACGGAGTGTAGTTTGCCCGTAGAATCGCCAAAGATTATACCAGCCATATCAGAACCGTCAAATCTGGCTACTACAGGGGTCGATTCCACATTTGCCCCCACGGATATCGGCATGCCTGGAAGGTCTGTACCATCGGTATTCATTACATACACGCTTCCATTGACGGAGATGATGATGATTTCTTTCTGATTGTCATTGTTTACATCGGCTATAATGGGGCTGCTTTTGATCTGGCCGGTGATGGTCTTTTGGAACATCACGCTTCCATCGTGATTCAAAGCATACAAGAATCCAGTAGTACTGGTTGCAATGAGCAACTCAGGATGTTCATCGGCATCCAGATTTGCCACTGTAATCGAATTCTGGCTACTACCGCTAACGGTAGAAACTGGAAATCCGCTGATGTTTGCCCCGGTGTTTGCATCAATTGCGTTCAACGCTCCATTCAGAGAGAGAAGGATGATCTCCATTACTCCATCT
>Ga0172378_10001338_pt1 | contig 22713 bp, 17 predicted proteins | sample GrowelOW332metaG_FD_119755 | JGI IMG/M metagenome (GOLD analysis project Ga0172378, IMG submission 119755) | Groundwater microbial communities from an aquifer near a municipal landfill in Southern Ontario, Canada - Pumphouse #3_1 metaG | ecosystem: Environmental > Aquatic > Deep subsurface >... | reverse complement strand
TCAAGAACAGCCGCTTCAGGAGAAATAAAATTTGAATTTACCTCAAATATACCACCCAATGATAAATTCCACACCTTGATTTCTCTATTTTCAACAACGATTTTTTTTATTAATTTTAATAAGCCAAATGTTCCTATAGGTCCTCCGGTTGAAAGGCCAAAATGTTTAACTCTAAAATGGCCGCACCCGTCTTCTAACTCAGGGTTTAATGTAGGACCATCAACAATTATAGAAGTCACCTTTGTCCCATGAATGCATTCTGAAGCAGTGTAAGAAAAATCTCTTCCCTTATCATCTTCAAATTCTACCCAAGAAGAAAAATACACCCCTTTATAAAACATTGTATCTATGACTCCAATAATTGGTTCGTTACTGGGGTAAGGAATAGTAAAATTGATTTTCTCATTATCAAATTCAAAATCTTCTTTATCTAATTCTGAAGTATTTGAAACAGCCATAGAAACTAAAAATGGAGCTCTATTGATTAATTTATTATATTGATCAGGTCTCAGTAAAATTGTAGTATTATCTAAACTTCTATCAATTTTAAAATCTTTAATTTCTAACATTCGCATCAAATCACTTACAGGTTTTCCCGTTTCATAAAGTGAAACAATTTTACTATCTATAGCTAATTCCTCATTTTTTTCTATACCAAACTTTTGAACATAATAAGAATCTACAACAGAATTTACAAAAGATGTTTTAGTTAATAAATTATATTGTAATTTTTTCTTATTATTATTAATTAATTCTATATCATCATATGAAATAAAGCTATTTGAAAATTGATTTTTAATAATATTTTCAACTTCTTCTAATTTTCTAATTGCTTTCCTTATCACAGCTCTTTCTAGATAATAAGTGATAATATGTTTTGGATTATCTTGATTGGAAAATTTAACTCCAACAATCGAATCGTTTGATGTTTTTCTAGTTTTTGTGAATAAGCATTTAATTCTATTGCTTTTAGCCATCACATCAATATAATAAGCACTGACCAATGGGTTTATTTCTAAAGTTATTTCTTCCCATTCTTTTAAGATACGTAAAAGGTCTTCTTTAAGTTCTACAATATGAATAAGTTCAACTTTTTTCCCTTTTGGAATATTAGGAGTCCCCATTGCGGATGAATTCTTTTTTTGCTCAAAATGTCCTTTTAATTGTAAAATATCATTCATTTCTCTGCCTCAAATCTCTAGCCACTTGGCTTTTAGAAATTCCTGTAAGAATTTCAATTTCCCTAACAGTGAAATTTTGTTGTTGCATTGTTTGTATATCATTTTTCTTTTTTTCATTAGCTATATAATACAATCTAGTTAAATAATCAAATTCTTCATTTGGTTTACTAAAGGCAATCGCTGTCTTTATCATATTCTTTAAATCACCAGGGAAAGGAATTATTTTCATAAGACCCATTATTTTTCTAAACAATCTTATATTTTTACCAGCAAAATCTACCTTATTTAAATAGTTATTTAATATTACAACAGCTACTTCTATCAAATCTTCCCTACTATATCTATTAAAATCTATAACTGAATCAAAACGTCTAATTAAGGCTTTATCAAAAACATCAAATAAATTTGTAGTTGCAATTAAAATAATATTTTCATTTAAATTATCTAACTCTTTAAAAATTGACGAAGTAGCTCTTCCCATTTCCCTTAAATCATTAGAATTTGTCCTATCTAAGGCTATTGCATCAATTTCATCAAATAATATAATAACTTTTTCAGGGTTAGGCAAAATATTAATTTCATTAAATAATGAAACAATATTTTTTGAAGTTTGCCCCAATTTACTATCAATTATTGTTGTAAAATCAACCATATATAATTCTCTTTCGAGTATTCTAGCAATTTGCTTTACAGTTTCCGTTTTTCCTGTACCTGGAGCACCTTGAAACAAGAATTTATTTATACCAATGTTGTGGCCAACTGCATTAACAATTCCAACCACATCGTCTTTTATTGCATCAGGTAAAGGTAAGGGTTCAGTATTTGTATGTATTTTCTTGAAAAAGCTTGAATTATTTTCATTCATTTGAGGAACAAATGTATTTGCATTTGATAATAAAGCCATAAGATATTCAGCTAATTGGCTATCGCCCGAATTGTCAAAATCTTTTACTATTTCGTAAGCTTCAGTTCTAAAAGCCGAATCATTTCCTTCAGTATAATACTTAATCAAGTTAATGATATTTTTCTTTTTCATGGTGCGACTCCAACTAACAATCTTGTTTATATAAGTAATATAGATTATTTGGGACAAGAGGTCAACACCATGGGACTAATATTAAAATTGTTTCTCATTCCTTGAAATTATCAATAAACATCTTTCACTTTCTAAAAATGGAACTTTAAGAGGTTTTATTTCATATAAGAATTTATTTTTGTATAAAGCTTTAATTTCTTCTACTTCTATTCTAGTCTGTTTAATGGTTCCCTTATAAGCAATAACCACCCCTTTATCTGAAAGAATACTTTCAATTTCTGGAAGCACATCAAGAACTTTGTGAAAAGCTCTAAAGGTAATAATATCAAACTTATTTTCGACTTTTTTTAAATCACTTTCAATAATTTCAACATAATCTGAAATTCCACAGAGAAGAATTTGGTTTTTCAAAAATCCTACACGACGTTTCATTCTTTCAATAAGAAAAAAATCATCATCTCTATCACCAATGGCCAGTGGAATTCCAGGAAGTCCTGCTCCACTGCCAAGATCAGCTATAGTTGTCTTTTTGTTGAAGGTAGCACTAGTTTCTTGTATTTGTTTAAGCCCACTTAGACTATCGAGTATGTGATTAACCGTTATACTATTATCATTTGAAGAAACTAGTTTATAAGAAGGATTCCAAAGCTCAAGTTCTTTAATATACTTTTCAAGACTGTTGATTTGAAGCTCAGAAAACTCTAAACCCATTAGCTTTAGTCCTTCTTTTAATAAACTATTTTCCATTTCTTCTCCTAATATAAACCATCAAAAGGGCAATATCACTAGTCCTTACCCCGCTTATTCTTGAAGCTTGACCTATTGAAAGAGGAAGAATTGCTTTAAGTTTTTCCCTAGATTCAGAAGAAAGGCCTTTTAACCCATCATAATCAAAGTCTTTAGGAATTTTTATTTTTTCCATATTATTGAACTTTTCAGCCTGTCTTTCCTGTCTTTTTACATAGCCTGCATATTTTACGTTATTTTCAACAAGACTCTTCAAATCAAGAGAAAAATCGGATAATTGAGGAATATCTTTTTCTAAAGACTCAATAGTTATTTCCGGTCTTTTCAAAGCTTCCAGAGCATTTTGAGAATTAACTTTATGAGAAGATAATAAAGTCATAACTGTATCAACTTTTTTCCTTTTTTCATCCAACCTTTCAAGTGCATCTTTTGAAGCTAAACCAACTTCAAATCCCTTATTTGTTAGTCGTTCATCAGCTGTGTCATGTCTTAAATTTAGACGATATTCAGCACGACTAGTAAACATTCTATAGGGTTCTTTTGTTCCCTTTGTAACAAGATCATCAATAAGAACTCCAATATAGGCTTCGCTTCTTCCTAAAATCAAAGGTTCTTCACTCTTAAGTTTCTGGCAAACATTAATTCCTGCCATTAGCCCTTGGCAAGCAGCTTCTTCATAACCACTAGTTCCATTTGTTTGGCCTGCAATGAAAAGGTTTTCATATAATTTTGTTTCTAGACTGGCATAGAGCTGGGTTGGAAAGACAAAATCATATTCAACAGCATAAGCAGGCCTCATTACTTTAGCTTTTTCAAGTCCTTCCACGGAATGTATAAAATCATTTTGTACATCTTCTGGAAGAGAGGAAGAAAGTCCATTTAAGTACATTTCACAACTACCACTTCCCTCAGGTTCAACAAAAACTTGATGTCGTTCTCTATCAGGAAAACGCATTACCTTATCTTCTATTGAAGGACAATAACGAGGGCCTTTACCCGAAATTTTACCTCCAAAAAGAGGAGATCTTTTTATGTTTTTACGAATAATTTCATGAGTTTTTTCATTGGAATAAGTTATCCAACAGGGCATTTGCTCTTTTTCAATTTTAGAGTGAGAAAAACTAAAAGGAAAAATTTCCTCATCACCATTTTGTCTTTCCATTTTACCAAAATCAAGAGAATTATAATCTACTCTGGCTGGGGTTCCAGTTTTCAATCTTCCAAGTTGAAAGCCCATACGTCTTAAAGATGTTCCAAGTCCTAATGCAGCTTCTTCCCCCAAACGACCTTCTTGAGCATCAAATTCACCAATGAAAATCCTACCTTCCATAAAAGTTCCAGTGGTAATAACAACGGCTTTTGAAGAAATATTATGGCCTCTTTTGGTTTTTACTCCAATAACTTTCTTTTTTGACCCATCAACTATAAGATCAACAACTGTATCCATAAAAATATCAAGATGGCTTTGGTTTTCACAAGTTTCTTTAGCCAAGCGACAGTAGGAAAACTTATCAGCTTGAGCTCTTGGAGCTTGTACAGCTGGACCTCGTTTTCGATTAAGAATTCTATATTGTATAAGCGTTGAGTCAATAAGATGGGCCATTTCTCCACCTAATGCATCAACTTCTCTTACAATATTTCCTTTGCTCAACCCTCCAATAGCAGGATTACAGCTCAGTCTTCCTATGGCATCAAGATTCTGTGTCACCAAAAGAGTATTAAAGCCGATTCTTGAAATGGCCAAAGCCGCTTCAATACCAGCATGTCCCGCACCGACTACTATAGCATCATAATCCATTTTTTTTCCTCTTATTTACCTACGCAGAATCCGCTGAAAATCTTATCAAGGATGTCATCACTAGTAACTTCTCCACTTATTAAACCAAGAGAATTCATTGCATTCTGTAATTCAATGGTAATTACATCTAAAGGATAACCTTTATTTTCAAGATTTAATGCCTCTTTCAAAGAAATCACCGCTTCCTTAAGCAATTCATGCTGTCTTGCACTTTCAATAATAACCTTTCCATCAAGGTCTTCTTCGTTAATGAAATTGTCACCTTTAAGGATTGTAATTATTTTACTTATTAATCCCTCAAAGCCCAATCCTTCATTCACACTTAGACTTTCAAACCCTTCAGGGATATGAAATTTAGAATCAAGATCAACTTTATTCCAAACAAATAAAAATTTTCTATCTGAATAAAGTGACTCAAGCTTTGCCTTAAGTTGTTTATATTCTTCTTCAGGTCTTACAGAATCTACAAGATAAACAATAAGATCAGCTTCACCAATCAAAAGTCGGGTTCTTTTTATACCTTCAATTTCAATTTCATTTGTACTAAGTCTAAGCCCCGCTGTATCAAAAAGTCTTACAGGAATTCCATTTAATTCAGCTTCTGCTTCTATAAAATCTCTAGTAGTACCTTCCACAGGAGATACAATGGAACGTTCTTGTTTCAAAAGAAGATTGAAAAGAGAGGATTTACCTGCATTACTAGCTCCAGCGAGAACAAGTTTTGCACCTTCTTTGTAAAGCCTTCCTGTGCTCCAAGTTGAAGCTAAAGTTTCAAGTCTTTCAACACATTTAATTACTTTCTCTCTTGGAAAAGTGGTATCTTCACCTATTTCATCTTCACTGTAATCAAGTTGTACTTCAACTAGTCCCATTACAGAAATTAAAATATCTTTTATTTCAGAAATTCTATCAAATAAAGCACCGTTTAACTTTGTCAAAGCGATACTTTGTGCTTTTTCCGTTCTAGAATCGGAGATTTCCTTTACTGCCTCTGCCATAGTAAGATCAATTTTATTATTTAAAAAGGCTCTAAGGGTAAATTCACCCTTTTGGGCCTGTCTAAATCCTATTTCTACCATTCTTTTTTCAATCATAGAAATTCCAGATAGACTTCCATGACAGTTTATTTCTACAGATTCTTCACCAGTATATCCATGGCCTTCTTTATAGACAGCTAAAACAACTTCATCAATATCTTTAATAATTGCATGAACAAGTTGATTAGTTTTAGCTTTTAATAAAGCTTGGGGTTTAACAAGGGTTTTTGAAAGTTCCTTAATACAATCTTGTCCACTAACACGAATAATTGCAAGGCCACTTTTTCCCCTAACAGTAGCTAATGAAAAAATAATATCATTATCTAAATATGATTTCATAAAATAAAACTCCTCACCCTATAGGATAAAATCGTGTTTCGCCAGAATGTGATTTAATTATAAAACGCTGTTCACCTTCATCTTTTGTTACCTGAGTTTGAGAAAAATTCACTTTTCCTCCCCCCAAAGGTAAATCTAGAGTATAAAATGGATTTGCTAGCCCAGATAGTCTTTTAGTCAGTTCTTTTTGTATTTCAAATCCCCTTTCCAAGGGAACTCTGAAATGTGATGTACCTTTTACGTAATCCAGTTGAAATAAATAATACGGTTTTACTCTTAAAAATAACAGTTTATTAAAAAGCTCTTCAAGAACTAAAACATCATCATTGATTCCCTTTAAAAGAACAGTTTGGTTCATCAATGGAAAACCGTTATCAGCAAGCAAATTAATTGATTTTACTGATTCTTCAGATATTTCTTTTGGATGATTAAATTGTGTCATTATATAAAAAGGAGCACTTCTAAATTTCTTCAACATTGAAATAAACTCAATATCAATTCGTTTAGGATCTGTTGTAAGATATCTTGTACAAATTCTAATTAACAAATCAGGTCTTTTCTCACGAAACATAGTAATTAACTTTTCTAGATGAGAATTTGACAAAGTCAAAACATCCCCACCGGTAAAAAGAATTTCTTTTATTTCAGGACGATTGCCAACATAAGCAGCACTTTCTTCTGCTATTTCATCACTTACACAACCCATTAACTTCCCAGTAAAACGTCTTCTAAAACAATGGCGGCAATAAGAAGGGCATAAATCTGTTACTAAAAAAGCTACTCGATTTTTATACCTATGTACCAACCTTGAATTTACACTGTATTTCTCTTCTTGTTGAGGATCAAAAGTTATTTCTTCATCTTGATCGTCTTCAATATTCTCAAGTCCTGTCGGTACAACTTGTTTTCTTAAAGGATCATTTGGGTCATTTTTGTCAATAAGATTAAAAAAATGTTCAGTAATCCTAAGAGGCACCGTTCCAGGTCCTTCTTTCCAGGAAAGTTCTTCCTGAGTCAAAGACAATACCTGTCCAAGCACCTCCATTGATTTAATAGATTCCATTTTTTCTAGCTATTGACCCTTTCAAGATATTCTTTTGTTTCAGTATTTACCCTGATTTTTTCTCCCTGTTTGATAAAAATAGGCACTTTAACTTTAAGTCCAGTTTCTGTAGTTACATACTTTGTAGCTCCCTGAACAGTATCGCCTTTTATTGCTTCTTCTGATTCAGCCACTAAGAACACAACCTTACTAGGAATCTGAATATCAAGAACCTTTTCATCATATACCATACACCTGTAAGTGTCGCCTTCTTTCATAATGTATTGATAATCTTCAAAGCTTTTCATTGGAACGCTGATTTGATCAAAAGTCTCAACATTCATCATATAAAAATCTTCTCCATCATTGTACATATACTGAAAATCAATTTCATCAACAACAATTTCTTCTGCATTGTCTTGACTCTTCATTGTAACTTGAAGAACCTGACCTGTTGAAGGACTTTTTAATTTTAGTCTTACAAAAGCAGAACCTTTTCCTGGATTAACAAATTCCCTATCAGCACAAATGAAGGGTTGTCCTTTAATTAATAATGCTGTTCCTTTATCAATTTGACCAGCTTTAATCATATATCACCTCTAAAAATTAGTTTTTTTCTAACAAATCATATCAGAAAAGGGAAATAAAATCACCCCCTCTAATGAGAGTTTTCTACACTCTATCATAAGCAATCGATCTAAGCCAATAGCAACACCTGAGCTCTCAGGATATTTTTCACCAAAATTAAGATAAAATTTATCATCAAAATCAGGAATTACTCTCTCATTTGAAGCTCTTTGGTTATAAATTAGAGCTCTTTCCTTTTCATAGTAGCTTTTAATTTTGTTTGGATTTGTTTCTTCCCAATAGCAATTTGCAATTTCTACTCCTTCAACATAAAGCTCCCATCTTCTTTTGTAATTTCCTTCATCTTTTGCAAGACACTCTATTTGACGAGGATAATCCATAAGAACTATTGGATGGTCTTTTGGTAAGCTAGTTTCAATTAATGTTAAAAAAATTCTGTTAAAGGTATCTTGCCAGCTTTCTTTTGTCTTTTCATCAATCAAAGAGAGCTTTTCAGCAACCTTTCTAAGTTCTCTATAGTCTTGAAGTTTTTCAAGATCAAGATTCGCAAACCTTTTGAAGGCTTCCCTCATGGTAATTCTTTCAAATCTTTTTTCCAAACTACTTGAGCAACCAATAAGATTTATCTTTTTAAATAATTCTTCGGTTAAATCAATAGAATCTTTTTCATCAAACCCTTTGGTGTAATACTCTAACATTGAAAACTCTGGATTATGAATTTTTCCCAATTGTTCAGAATTTCTAAAACACTTTGAAATTTGATAAATAGAAGGACAATCCTCTTGGACAAAAAGCTTCTTCATAAAAACTTCTGGAGAAGGAATTAAATAGAATTCTTTAGACAATAAAAACTCATTTGAAAACATTGTAGAAAAATTTTCAATACTATTTTCTGGAATTAAATTATCACTAAGACTTGGGGTATCTACTTCAAGATAACCTTTATCATCAAAAAACTCCCTAATATTTTTATATAATTCATTTCTCTTTTTTGCTATAGCAAAATCATACATTTAATACCATCCCTAAATAACGATCTATAATTTGTTTTATTTGACTTTGTTCCTTAGATTCAATGCTTTTAAGTGTCAATAATAATATTTCCGCTTTATCTAAAGGTTTTTCCGCAGTGTAAAACTCTTGGTTAATAAGGTAGTTTTTGATATTTTCAATTTTATCATCACCTAACCTTTTGATACTACCATTTTCCATTTGAGTTACTAAATCTTTTCCTGAATTGCTTAATGAAACTTGTTCTAGAATATCAGCCCAATAATTAGCACTTGTATTTATCCCTTCTATTTGTGTATTTTCTAAATCTTCTTTATGCAAAACTCTACATCTTCCTTTTTGTGCAAATTCTTGAGCTTTTTCAAGAGCTTTGATAATCTCCTGAATTTCTGGTTTTGCAGTTTCCTTTAATTGACCAATTTTCTCAAAATCCAAATTATAATAAAAACTTAATGTCTTTACATCATTAAAAACATAGAAAATTGATAAGTTAGTAATTTTTTCAAATAAATCTGGATTACTTAACTTGAGAAATTTTGGGCATTCATCAAAATTACTTGGAAGTGGTATCTTATTTTTCTCTTTGTAAAACTTAAAAGGTTTTAAACTCTGCTTTTGTTCTTTTTTTTCAACATCAAGATTATAATATCCTACCTTTTCAACATTTTCTTTGTACTGTTGTTTTAATTTCTCAACTTCTTCACTTTGAGCAGTGAAGTAAAAGACCTGTCTCTGTTTTGAAAGTTCATGTAAAGCCTGACTAATTGCTAAGCTTCTCTCATCATCACTATTTGCTAGTGTTTCATCAAAGAAAAGTGGATAACTTGCTCCTTCTTCTTCTAAAACCTCCAAAGCCCCTAATCTCAAAGAAAGCAAAACTTGGACTCTTGTTCCACTAGAAAGTTCTTCAAATTTAAAATTATCTTTTTTATTAACGTCTCTTACGTAAAAACCCTTGTTATAAAATAGTTTAAAAGTTTGTTTGGTAATCTTAGCAAGCCATTCATTAGCTTTCTTTATTATCACAGGTTGGTTATTTTCAACGTTGCTATTTTCTACTTCTTCACATATTTGTCGACAGAATATCATTTCAAGTTCTTTTTTTCGAAGATCTTTTAATTTGTCTTTTTCTTCCTCCAAGTTTTTTAAAGTATTCTTATACTTTTCGTTTTCTATAGCTCTTTCATATTTTTCTTTTTTGATTCCTTCTAGTTTATTTAACTCTTCTTTCCTTGTATGAAAAGCATCTCTTTCTATTTTTTTATTTTTAAGAGTTTCTATTTCAATTTCCTCAAGTTCATTAACAAAACTTTCTTTTTTTTCCAATTCCTTTGATAGAAGTTCATAACGAACCTTTTCATTAATAAAATCATCATACTTTCCTCGATATTCTTCAATCTTATATCGTTGGCTAGGCATTAAATTTAATTCTTTCCAAAATTCATCAACAATTTTGCTATCCTCTTTAATTTCCTCATTTAGATTTATAATATCATTTTCTAAATTTTCTTTTCCTTTTTTTAGCTCAAGATATTTTTTAAAACTTTCTTTTTCTTTATTTAACTTTTCTTCAAGAGTTAAAAAATCATAATCTAAACAGTTAATTTCTAACTTTTGCCCGATTTCTGTTTTAAAGGTCTTAAAATTTTCTTGAGAAAGATTAAAAGCATCTTTGCTCTTTTCATAATCTTCTTTTAGGGCAATTCCTTGTTTTAAAACGATTCCATAGTCATAAAACTTAGAAGAAGAAAATGTGCTTTTCATAGTATTAAGTCCAAGTTCCCCACAGGTTTTTTCCCATTCTTTAAGCCATTCTTCCAAAGCTTGAGTATTTTTTTCATAAGCTTCGCTGGCTTTTTCTAGTAACTCATTTTTTTCTTTACTTAATTTTAAATCAGTAAGCTTAATTATTTCTTCCTTAAGAGATAAAAAATCAACTTTTTTTTGATTTATTATAAATAAAGCTATTAAACAAGCAACAAGGCCAAAACAAAACCAAGGACTCAAAGAAGCTGCTAAAAGTCCAAAACTCAAGATAAGCAGGTAAAGAGTATAAACCAAGGGTTTATTCTTTGAAGTAACTTTTCCTTTTATTGAAGAAAAGGTCTTTTCAATTTCTTCTTCATCACCTTCTTCTTTGTTTTTATAAGCTTCAACTAATTGTTTACTTGCTTCTTTTAAATTAGCCCGCCTTTCATAGTCTTTTTCAAGAGTAGTTAACAAGGCTATAGAAGCCTGAGTTCCATCTTTTAAGGGAAGAGTTTCAACAAAAAACTTATTATTATCAAGCCATCTATTAAGTTCTTTCTCTTTTAATTCTTGTTCTTTTTTACATTCATTATATGCATTTTTAAGAATTTCTAATTTATTTATTTTTGAGCTTAAGAAAAAGTCATAGCCATCTTCTTCTACTTTACTTTCTAAAAAGTGAGTATTTTCAAGTTCTTTAACACAAGTAGAAATTAAGTCTTCTTTTGTTTTTAGTTTGGTTTTATTTTTAGAAAGACTTTCTTCTTTCTCCTCAAAAACTTTTAAATTCCCTTTTGAAAGTTCGTTCATAAATGGGGGATAATTTGCAAGTTCTTCTTCTAATTTCTTCTTCTCAAGCATTTTAGCTTTTATGTCAATTTTTGTTTCAATATCTTCATATTCTTTAATCTTGGTCCCTAATTGTCGTATTTTTTCTTTGATTTCTTCTCTATCCTGTTGTAAAGTTTCAGCTTCTTTTATTTCTGCTTCTGCCTTTTCAAGATCTATTTTCATTTGATAATAATTTTTGCTTACAACAACTCCAAGTCTTTCTTTTCTTGAGAGGTCCAAATTTTTTCTTAGATTATCAAAATCCACTCCAAAATTTAATTCTTTATTGATTTTCTCCTTAAGTAGGTTAGCGTTACTTTCAAGTAAATCAATTATTGAAAAATTGTAATTCACCGCATATTCATCTTTACGATTAAAGAGTTTTTCCACTTGATTGGTTTGTAAATTTGTCTGTTCTAAATTGCTACCTTTCCTGATAATTTTCCAATCTTCATTATCAAAGCTAGCTTCAGTCTCAACTTGAAAGTTTTCAATTTCTTTGTTTTCCCAAAGAGACGCTTGTAAAGCTTTGCTTAAAGTAGTCTTTCCTGAGCCATTAGTTCCATAAATAATATTCAAGCCATTTTCAAAATTCTTAAGCTCAGGTCCTTCTAAACTTTTAAAGCCAGGAGCTTTTTCAACTTTAACGCTTTTAACAATAACTTTACTCATTATCATCCTCCTTCATAAGCATTTGGCGTAGAATTTTTGATAAAGAGGATTTATAAATTTCCACAGCGTCTTCTTCTTCCATCGTTTCTATTGGTTTAAAAGCTACTGAATTATTAACGTGATTTAATTGTGAGGATAAAGAGGTAGGGATTTTACCGCTTTTATTAACTTCAAGGATTTTACTAGCAAGAATCCCAATTGGTCCTGAAGTATCTTTAAGAGTATTGTAATCTAACTCAATGGTTGTCAAATCGGTAAATTTTCTAAGGTAGACGTTAATAGCTCCTACTGCAGTTATAAATTTATCATTATCAATTCCCAGAAGGTCTTCTAGAAAGTAATGAGAATTTAAGACTCCACTAAATTGAATATTTAAATAAAGACTTTGAATACAGGAGTTTAGTTTTAAAGAATAAACATATTCTTCAATTTTTTTAATTAAATCAGCTTTAAAAACTTCAGCCACACCTTGTTGATTAGGATAATTTAATTGATATTTATAGTTTTCAATTCTTACTGGACTTATTTCAATAAATTTTGAGCTACAATTACTATTAAAATCAACTTCTATTTCCCAGATTCCATGAGGTCCTAATTCTGATTCATCTAGGGGTAAAGGAGAACCGCAATAAAAATAGTTGGATAAGTTTTCTTCACTACTTTTATGAATGTGCCCTAATACCCATAAGTTAATATTTGTACTCATTAATTGTTCTTTATAAACAGGTGCATATAAACTTTCTTGAGTTTTAGATATCAAATCGCAATGCAAAAGACCAATCTTTGCTCCATCGAAAGAAAGAAGAGAAGAATCAAAATTTTCTAGAGGGTTTTCGTTGTAGTGGCTTTTATGAAACGACCAACCGATAAAGCGGACTTTTTTATAATCAAAATAATCCCAACCTTCTTTTTGACCAATAATAGTAACTAAAGGGCTATCTTTAAGAATATTTGAAGAAATTGAAAAGTCATGGTTTCCAATTACCATAATTACTTTAATATTATTATCAGAAAGTTTTTTTAAATTGTTTACAACTGAAGAGTATGAATTATAAAAGTTCTTCTCATTATCAATTAAATCTCCAGCAATAAGAAAAACTTCAGGTTTTTCAACTAAAGCTTTCTCCACTGCAATTTTTAAACAATCATCATTCATTGAAAATGGAATCCTTCCAACATGTAAATCTGCACAAGCAATAATTTTCATAACACCTTCCATAAATAAAAAAAGGCCACCTAAAAGACACAGGTAGCCGACAATAATCAAACTTTGATTAATCTTTAAGATTACTTAAAATATCATTTACCGTATTATTTAACAGTTCTTTTCTTTTCTTCTCATATTCTTCAGCACTTAGATAATTTAAATTATCCATATAAGGTTTTGTTTCCAATTCAAAGGTTTCTCCATTTTCCATTGTTACTACTTCATTTGTATTCTTTGCAGCAGCAACTTCTGTTGGAGTTTCTACTTTGCCTAATCCCTCTTTTTTAATCTGATCAATAACTCGGTCAACAATTTCATTTTTTTGAGAAGTAAATTCATCCTTTATAGACTCCTTAATAAGAGTATCAACATATTCAATGGAAGTTCCACTTTCTTCTGCTACCGTTTTTGATATTATTCCTGTTTCATATTGGGTAACTTCATCTTTAACCATTAATTTAAATCTTTCATCTTGAAGAAGAGCATCAATATAAGAATCCCAAGATTTATCGACCTCTTCAGGAATTATTGCTTTCATATCGTTTAAAATAATATCAGACACATTTGTTATTATTAATGGAACCTTTTTCTCTATGGCTTTATTTACACTTTCATCTACAAGTGAAGACAATTTTCTTTCAACAGCTATATTTACACTTTCTTCTACCATATTAGGTAATTTATTCTCAACAATTTTATTAACGCTTTCTTCTACAAGTGAAGGTAATTGGTTTTGAACAGTATTCACAATTTCTTGACCAAGTCCATCAGAAAGATCTTTTGAAGAAAGAACAGAATCAACTACATCTGAAACATTAATTGCGGGAAGCGTTTCATTCTTAATAACTGTCTCAGGAGTTTTACTAACAACAACAGGTACAACATTTTGAGTGGGTGGATTGATTTTGGAAGCAGCTTCATCTAACAATGGTCTTATTAATAAAACAAACGCTATTGCATAAATTATAACAACTGTTAAAAGTAACAATATAACTACTTTACTCTTCTTTCCCATTTTCGCTTCCCTCATTTTTCTTCATTCTATCACAGAACTTACTCACCTGTCGATTGATTTTATTACGGTTAGAAAAATTATAAAAGACTTTAACTCTCATTTTATTTCTAAGTTTTGACAATTTAATATCTTTTTGATTAAAATTTCTTTTATAAAAACTTAAAAAAGAAAGCCCATCTCTTTTTTTTGCCCTTAAATACCTAGTAATAAAAGGACTATAGACAAACAAAGCTAAATCACAAAATATTTCTAATTCATATCTCTGAAGCAATGGAGCATTTAACACAACTATTTCACTTCTATGACTATTAATTTGATTTTTGCATTCTTTTAAAATATTTTCCTTAAGTATTTCTTCTAGTCTTTTAAGTTTATTTTCATCTGAAAAAACCAAAGCCCCAAGAACTTTTCGGTCAAGATTTCCCTCACTGTCAAGAATCTCTTTACCAAAAGCCTTTACTACTTTAGCTTTTTCTTTTATTAGGGATTGATGGGAAATAAAGTCAGAATCAATTATATAAAACCCTTTTTTTTGCATTAAAGAGCTAATATAATCTTTGCCAGAGCAAGTTTTCCCAGTCAAACCAATTACCATTAGTGCATATCTCCCCAGTCTTTTCCAAATTCAATACTACATCTAAGAGGAACTAAAAGCTTCATAGCATTTTCCATTTCTTCTTTGACTATTTTTACAACTTGTTCTTTTTCTTCTTCTAGCACTTCAAAAATCAATTCATCGTGAACCTGAAGCAACATTTTTGATTGAAGGTTCTCCTTAAAAAATTTATCACTAATTCCAATCATTGCTTTCTTCATGATTTCAGCGGCTGTTCCTTGAATTATGGTATTTACAGCAATCCTCTCCCCTGCTGCCTGTTCAACTTTGTTGGCACTTCTTATTTCATCAACTTTCCTAACATGCCCTAATAAAGTTGAAACAAATCCATTTTCTTGTGCATCAATTTTTGTTTTATTAATAAAGTTATTAACACCTTTATATCTTTCAAAGTAAGAATCAATAAAGGTTTTTGCTTCTTTTCTAGAAATTTCAAGTTCATTGGATAAACGGAAGGCTGACATTCCGTACATAACACCAAAATTAATTGTTTTAGCAATTCTTCTTTGTTGAGGAGTTACATTTTCAGGACTTTCATTAAAAATTAAAACAGCAGTCATTTTATGAACATCCTCTTTGTTTTTAAAAGAAGAAATAAGATTTTCATCTTTTGAGAAATGAGCTAGAACCATAAGCTCTATCTGTGCATAATCGGCTGAAAGAAAAGTATATCCAGGTTTGGGAATGAAACATCCACGAATTTTTCTTCCTTCCTCGGTCCTTATTGGAATATTTTGAAGGTTTGGATTCTTACAAGATAGTCTTCCTGTTGCAGTTCCAGTTTGAAGAAACTGTGGATGAATCCTTTTGGTTCTTTTATTGATTAGTAAAGGTAATCCTTTGCTATATCCTCTAAGTTTTACAAGAGATCTATACTCAAGAACAAGTTTTGGAATAATATCTTCATTATTCCTAGCTAACTCAGTTAAAACTTTTGTATCTGTAGAATAGCCAGACTTTGTTTTTCTTCCAGGAGAAAGATTTCTAGTTACAAATAAGATTTCTTGTAATTGCTTTGGAGAACTCACATTAAAAGTTTGACCACATTCACTGAAAATTTTATTTTCAACTTCTTCAATTTCTTTTACAATTTGTGCATCAAATTCATTAATCTTATTTTTATCTAGTATTATTCCTTCAAGCTCCAAATTCCCAAGAACCTTAACTAGGGGCATTTCAAGGGAATAAAATAAATTATCTAATTTATTCTTTTCAAGTTCGACTTTAAATTTTTTATACAAAGCAAAAGTCACCTGGCTGTCTTCAGCTCCGTATCTTACTGCTTTTTCTAAAGGAACTGAGTCAAAAGTTTTACCTTTTTCAACTACCTCATGGAATTCAACGGTTTTATATCCTAATTCTCTACTAGAAAGATCATCCATATTGTACACACCACTGGAACTATTCAACATCCAAGCAGCTATCATAGTATCAAAATATATTTTATCTATTGTTATTCCCCAACGTTTTAGAACTTTATAGTCATATTTAAAGTTTTGACCGACAATTTGGGCTTTTTCTAATTTGTCAGTTAGGATTGGTTTTACTTCTTCCCAATCCATATATGTTGTTCCACCAGCTTGTAAAACAACATACCAAGCCTTGTCTATATCAAAACAAAAGGAGAATCCTACTATTTTGCAATTCATAACATCTAAGCTTGTAGTCTCTAAATCAAAAGCCATTATGGTGCCTTTTTCCACTCGATTTAAAGCTTTAACAAGTCCTTCAACAGTTGTAATGGCTTCATAATTATTTTTTAAAACTGGAATTATTATTTTTGGTTCTTCTTCTTTAGAAAATTCCTCGTCATCAAACAGTCCCATTTGAAGGCTTTTATTTTTTTTCACTTTTGGTTCTTCTTCAACCTCTGGATAAGAAGAAACACTATTTCCTAGTTTTAAAGCAAGCTTATGAGCTCGTGAAACAAGATTTTTTGAATCAATAGCTTGAAAATTACTAGCAGCCTCATCCCAATTTATTTTTTTTATTTCATATTCTTTGTAATCAATATCATTTGGTTTAAAAACATCATCTTTCAAAGTAATCAATTTTCTTGAAAGTTCAATACCATCCTTTCCCTCAATAAATTTGTTTCTTAACCCTTTTGAAAGTTTTTCTAAATTTTGGTAAATCTCTTCTAGGCTTCCATATTCAGATAAAAGTTTGGCAGCGGTTTTAGCACCTATTCCTTTTATTCCTGGAATATTGTCAGAAGAATCACCTAACATAATGAGATATTCAAGGATTTGGCTAGGTTTGACTCCATAACTTTCAATAACCTGTTCTTCCTTGCACATCTGATATTCTTTTACTCCCTTCTTAGAAGGTCTTAAAACAGAGGTGTCTTTATTTACAAGTTGCATGAGATCTTTATCACTAGTAATAATTACTGTCTCTATTCCCTGTTCTTCAGCACTTTTATTAAAAGTTGCTATGATATCATCAGCTTCCATTTCCTGTTTGTCATAGTACTTAATACCTGATTTCTCAAGAATATCCATAATAATTGGAATTTGAGGATGAAGATCTTCTGGAGTTGGATTTCTATTAGCTTTATATTCGGGATAAATTTCATGACGAAAAGTTGGCCCTTTACTGTCAAAGGCTACAACTAGATAGTCAATATCATTACTATCAAGCAACATCATAAGAGTGCTGAAAAAACCATATACAGCAGAAACATTTCTATTCTGGCTATCTTTAAACGGTCTTGAAATAAAAGCAAAATAAGACCGGTAGATTAGAGAATACCCATCTATTACATATAATTTTCTCATATTATTCCTTTGTAGAAAATTTAATCACCTAATTTAAAAATATTACTTAGAACTTGATTACCTGTATCTTTAAGATTAAGACTATCAATTACTTCCATCAGTTTATTAACAGTAATTTCACTATTTTCTTTAATCTTCTCAATAATAGCATCAATTTCTACTTGGCTAGCTCCTGAATCTCTCATACCTTGCACAACTTCATTTGTAAGTCTATTTCGTATTCCTAAATCTCCATTTTTATAGCTGTAACCAAAATTTTGGTCTGATATATTTGGAAATAGGAAAAAAAGAACAGCAAACGATAGCACAGCAAGAATTAATGCCTTCAATAAACCAGACCCAAATCCGCCTTTCTCTGCCATGATAAACCTCCTAAAGCATATCAACTATAACATTTATACTATTTATTATCCACAAAATTTCCAAAAAATAAAGGGTTCCTTGAAAAATTCAAGAAACCCTAATTATTAAATTATTCTAACTACTATAGTATTGCAATTCCCATTGAAATACCAATTTTAGCTCTTTTCAAATCTTCTGAATCTGGAATAGCATCTTCCCACTGGTCTGCCATATCTAAAGAGAAATTAGTAGGTAAGGTTGCGGAAACTCCAACTGTTAACTTTCCAACTAAAAAGTCAACTGTTGCTCTAAGATTAATTGGAGATGTTAGTAACATATCAAGTGCATCATAATCATCTTCTGTTAAAGCAGAACCACCACCAATAATCTCATTACGACTAGCTATCTTATCTTTCTGTATTGAATCCATAGGACCGAATTTAAAATCTTTTGTCGCAGTTTCATAATACATATCAGGACCAATACCAAAAGCTACACGAGCTATTAATAAATCAAGAGAAACTCCACCAGTGAAGAAACCATTAAAGATATATCCATCATCATCATCTTTACTTACCAAACCAGCTGCATCAAGTTCTAAAAGTGTAAATTTAACTCTTACTTCTGGTCCAAACTGATAGTTATTAACATCTTTAAAACCATCAAACTCACCAGCTTCTAAATCCCCTAATTCTCCATTATACTGTGCTAAAACACCCAAAGTTACATCAACTGGTCCCCGTCCTGCAAAAGCAAAACCAGTAACCAATAAAACGATTAATAAAACCATTGAAATTTTCTTCATAATATTTTCTCCTTTCTTATTTTTAACATTATACAGTAGTAAACAATCAGTAAATAAAAAAGATACAAAATTTATAAAAAAAAGTAAAATAATTTGATAACCACTCTTTAATTATACTAAAGTCATCAAAATTGAAAGACTTATTTTACCTTCTTTTAAATTTTCATAGCTAGGAACTAGTAAATTGAGGTCTCCTGAGTTCAAAGAAAATTCAGTAGGAAGGGTATAAGCTAATCCAATTTTCATTACAGGACCCAAAATAAAATCAATACCAGCTCTAAAAGTATAAGTACTTGCACAAAGTAAATCGATTAAAGAATTGGTTTCAATAACGTTTCCTTGAACAATAATTTCCGATTTAGTCCCATCGTTAATATAAGTAAAATCAGGACCAACACAAAAACTAATTCTTGCAAAATCAAAAATATCATCTGTAAAACCATAAAGAAATAATCCCTCAAATTGAAAAGATCCATTACTAGTTATTGAAGGAGATCCAACCATATCAAATTCAAAAAACAATAATTTATTTCTTATTTCTGCCTTATAGTCATAAGAATCAAGGTCCACAAGATCACTAAACTCAAAAGATGTTGAAACTTCTCTAACTTTTTTAAACATACTTAACCCAACACTGATATCAAACCATTGTGTTTCGGCAAAAACCATTACAGGTAAAACTATTAAAACTATAATAACAAGAAATTTCCTTTTCATTATTCTTTTGCTTCCTTAAAAATTTTTAAAAAACTGTGAATCCCATTGAAATACCAACTTTTATTCTTTCCCAGTCTTTTTCGCTGCTAAATAAATCTTTCCAACTATCTGCCATTTCAAGAGATACATTGGTCGGCAATACAGCCGAAAATCCAAGATTTAAAGGTCCAACTAAAAAGTCAGCAGTTAATCTCAAATTTACTGGAGAAGTAATAAACATATCCCAAAAAACATAATCATCTGCACTTAGACTTTCTGCATTTTCATCAAGATTATTTTTTTGAATAATCTTATTCTTTTGTACATCATTCATTGGACCAAATCTAAAATCTTTTGTTGCTGTTTCATAATAAAAGTCAGGTCCCAAACCCAAGCCTAATCTACAAACTGAAATATCCAACGTTACTCCTATTGTAACAAAACCATTGAAAAAACAATCATAATCAGTACTTTCATCCCTACTCATAAGAACTGCTGAAGAAATTTCAAGTAATGAAAATTTCATTGTCGCTTCCGGTCCAAACTGGTAATTACCAGGATCAGTAAAAGCCTCATAATCTTCATTCTCAGTTTGTTCCTGTATTTGCCCAAGTTCACCATTATATTGAGCTAAAACACCCAATGTAAAATCTAGAGGTCCCCTTGAAGCAAATAAAGTTATTGGAATTATAAAAATTAAAAGAAATACAAAAAGATTCTTTTTCATAAAACACTTTATCCTTGCTTTTTTTCTCGGAAACCTCATTAACTAAGACACCGATTTCACAAGTATAACAAAACTCATATAAAAAGGATACAATTTATTTTCTAATGTATTTCTTCTAGTTCATTAATCCAATCACGAGAACAGGCATCACTTGGCATTCTTAAGTCTCCCCTTGGTGAAAAAGCAACTGAACCAACTTTTGGACCATCAGGCATACAAGAACGTTTATACTGTTGACTAAAAAATCTATAATAAAAACTTTTTAACCATTTATAAATCACTTCATCAGTGTAAATTCCATTAAAAACATACTTAGAAAGATAATAAATCTTTTTAGGACCTAACCCCCATCTTAAAGCATGGTAAATAAAGAAATCGTGTAGTTCATAAGGGCCAACAAGATTTTCAGTCTCTTGTTTTCCTGGAATTAATTCAGGACTAATTGGAGTGTCCAAAATATCATCAAGAATTTTTGCAATTTTAGGTTTCTCTTGTTTGCTAATTTCTTTTACAAGAACTTTCACCAAAGTTTTTGGAACCCCGCTGTTAACCCCGTACATGGACATATGATCACCATTGTAAGTCGCCCAGCCTAAAGCCATTTCACTTAAATCCCCTGTTCCAATTACTATTCCCTTCTCTTGGTTAGCAATGTCCATAAGTATTTGAGTTCTTTCTCTAGCTTGAGAGTTCTCATAGGTAACATCCTGAAGATTCTCATCATGATTTATATCTTTAAAGTGTTGCAAAACAGCAGAAGTAATATCAATTATTCTTAAGGTACAACCATAAGCCTCTGCAAGTCTCTCTGCATTACCCTTAGTCCTTTCTGTGGTTCCAAAGCAAGGCATTGTCACACAAATTATTCCTAAATTATCCAAGTTTAACATTTTAAAAGCTTTTAGGGTAACAAGAAGAGCTAAAGTAGAATCAAGGCCACCACTGAGTCCTATAATGGCCTTTTTGCAACCAATATGCTCTAATCTTCTCTTAAGCCCCAAGGCCTGAAGATTGGTAATGTGGCTACATCTCTCTGATCGAAGACTATCATCATCTGGAACAAAGGGGAACCTTGGATAAAAACGATTTAAAGTAGACTCACTAATTTTTAAATCAAAATTTACATATATATAATCAGGATCTTCTGCACAAGTAAAAGTATTTCTAAGTCTTCTCTCATGATCAATTGCTTCAAGGTCTAAGTCTGAAATTAAAAGCTTGTCTGCACAATTTTCACATTGGGCAATACGAGTACCTGCTTCCCAAATCATATTGTACCCAGTAAATACTAAATCACTTGTAGACTCTCCTTCACCGGTACTAGCATATATGTATCCCGAGGCTTGTCTTCCTGTTAAACCACCAAGCAAAGTATCTCTATAAGTTGATTTACCAGCAAGTTCATCACTTGCAGATAAATTGGCAATGACCGTAGCACCATTTGCTGAATGAAAAGAACTAGGAGGCAAAGTTACCCAGGCATCTTCACATAGTTCAACTGCAAGACGAAACAAAGGAAAATCGTTACAACAAAAAATCATTTTATAGCCTAGTAAAGTTTTTTGCCCTGCAAATATTATTTTCTGCGCTCTTTCCAGAGCAGGAGTAAACCATCTAAGTTCATAAAATTCTTGATAATTTGGAATATTTTTTTTTGGAACGATTCCAAGAATTGTTCTATTACTTATTACTAAACTGCAATTAAAGAGTTTGCCCCTAAAACTTACGGGACATCCAATACAAACGATAATACTATTTGGAACTTCTTTTATAATTTGCTTTACAGCTTCTTCACTTTTTGCAATCAAAGTATTCTGTAAAAAAAGATCCCCAGCAGTGTAACCAGTAACACAAAGTTCCGGAAGGACAAGCAAACTAACTTTTTCTTTTACTGCTTCTTTTATAAGAAAGATAATTTTCTCAGCATTCTCAAAACAAGAAGCAACTTTAATTTTAGGATTTGCAGAAGCAACCTTCAAAAAACCATATTCCATTAACAACTCCCTCGACAGTTGAAAAGTCTAAATAAGAATAAAAAACGTCAGCTAAATATTACTGTATAAAGTATTGAATTTCAATTGTATTCCTTGTCTATTTTAATATGGTAGAAAACAAAGGCCTTATTATAGTTTTAAATTATTAAAAGAATCTCTTTTAAATTATTTATATGATAATTTGCCTTTCCAAAAGGGACTGCATTTCCAATTGAAACTGATATAAAATTCCCTTTGTTTGCTGCTTGAATTCCAGAGGGAGCATCTTCTATTACCATGCAATTTTCAGGTTTAAGATTAAGTCTTGACGAAGCAGTAAGAAAAACTTCAGGATCAGGTTTTGTATTTTTTATATCATAGCCATCAACAATTGTATCAAAATATTCTGTCAGTCCTATTTGATTAAGTATGAATTTAGCATTTCGACTTGAAGAACCAATTGCAGTTTTAAAACCTTTTTCTCTTAGTTCTTTCAAAACTTCAAGAGCTCCTTCGCTTGC
>Ga0172378_10001337_pt1 | contig 22713 bp, 19 predicted proteins | sample GrowelOW332metaG_FD_119755 | JGI IMG/M metagenome (GOLD analysis project Ga0172378, IMG submission 119755) | Groundwater microbial communities from an aquifer near a municipal landfill in Southern Ontario, Canada - Pumphouse #3_1 metaG | ecosystem: Environmental > Aquatic > Deep subsurface >... | reverse complement strand
CTGCTTATGTACGATGCTGTAATCGGGTAATACTTTGATAGCCTTATGCCAAGCAGAATGTATCGCTTCGTATTCAACCCCGGTAACAGTGAACAGTTCGGGTAGTTCAACCCGGAACGCCACTGTTATATCGGCATCTTTACTGATGATACAATCGTGTTCGGCAGCCAACAACGGAAACTTACTTTCCAGTGTTGCTGCTTTTAGTACATTTCTCATATAGTGTTCTTCTTTCTTTTATAGGTGAATAATCGGGGAACAGCCTTGCGGTTGATGATGTACCGGGGATGGCTTCGGCGGGCGGAGAGCTTCATAAGCCCATGAGTACCGTATTTGTCATTCAGGTTGAATGTGAGATAGACAAGAACCGATGCCGAGATAACCCCGAAGCCGATACATACCCATTGGCTGATACCGACCATATACATCACTACGAAAACCACAAAGACGGCAAGCAGTCCCCCGGCGAAGATGAAAAGGTACTGGCTGCGAAGCCCCTTAAACTCTACCGGGCGACCTATCCCCCTGTTAATTGGATAATCTGCCATAATTTTTTATTACAGGAAGAATGAACGAAGGATGGTGGCAGCCACAATAAGGAAAATACAAGCACCAAACCAGCTTGCAGCCGTTTTTCCTGTGTCCGGGTCGCCTGAGCTAAACTTATTATAGACCTTGATACCACCAATCAAACCGACCACAGCACCGATAGCGTAAATCAATTTTGTCGCCGGGTCGAAATACGATGTTACCATGTTGGTAGCTTCGGTAATCCCGCCAATGCCGTTGCCCTGTGCAAATGCGGAAGTTGCAGCCAAGACGATGGCTGCGGAAAGGAAAAATTTCTTTTTCATTATAAATTCGATTTTATGTGCCGGAAGCGGGTGGATAGTCCGCTTTCCGGCTGGATTATTAATTGAGAATTTTTGTGGTTGGTCTTTCGACCTGATTTTGAAAGGTTAATTCCAGCTAACCGTACTCTTTTTCTTTCATTCTGATTTGTTTTTAATGGTTCTACATATAGTCGCTCATATCGAACGCCTGTAAATCTGCGGGGGTAGTTTCCGTATCCGAGCTGGTGAATACAAAATCGTATTTGCCGAGCATTTCCGCCACACGTAACCTGCCCCCGTTTATTTGTTCTATCACTGTATCGTACAAGCTGGTTTGCTGCATCACCGCCAGCGTTTGTACCGCTTTGCGTTCTTCCTCTTCCGGTGATTCTTCCTGATGGACGACCCGGACAGCCTGTGCCATTTCTTCAAAGGAGATACCCCGTGCCGATTGGCTTTCACCACCCGTAACAAGTGCGATTTCTTCCGCTTCCAAATCCTCTTCCGACACTTGTTCTTCATACTCCATTTCAAATTCCACATCCATCGGTTGCGGGGTATCTTCTGTATCCTGCGGGGCAAATATAGAAGCATTATTAATCGGTTTAGGAGATTGGCTTTCAGTGGCTTCGGATGTCCTCACTTGTCTTAACTGAAAGGTGGATTTCCCTACGACAGCCCCTTTGTTTTTACCGTTTTCCGGTTTTTCATCCGGCGAAGTTTCCTGTCGATTTCTGAATCGTAGTAAGAGTACGAGGTAATACAGGATTACCGCTGCTATCATTAGTTTTAGTATCATATCGGATTTTCAAATGTTTGCCTATACAATTCGTTGATTTCATCCTGATGCTGGTCGAAGTGCCGTAAGATAATTGTTTCCACGTAGCTGCTGACAGTTGCTTTGCGTTCGCCGATAACTGTTACTATCTTCATTAGCTTTTCGTGGGTGGAACGGCTCACATAGATAGGCTGACGGTCGGGAAGTTCTATCTTTTGGAAATAGATTTCCCTGTAATCGGCTGGGGTCGTTTTCTTCCGGCGGGTTTCCTTTACAGGTTTGGATTCGGGTTGCCGGATAGGTTCTTCCGAAGTTTCCTGTATCACTTCCGGTTCTTCGGTTTTCTCATTCTCTGTTTTGGGTGGTATTTCTTGTTTCACGGGCAAACCCTGTGAAATGATTTGCTTCATAAAATCTTCATCCACCTGTACTTTGTCCTGCTTTGCCATATTAGTAGAGTTTTATAATGTATCCGATTTCCGCTACCAACTCTTCGAGGTTGCTACCCTTAATCATCCGTTTATCCGCCGGGAACAGCGTAGAACGGAAGACTGAAACTTTCTCGCCGGAAAGTTCCTTTTTGTAGCGTTTGGTATCCGGGATATAGGTTTGCATAAGGGGTAGCCCCAGTTCTTCAATAGTTTTTTCATAAATTCCGTAGAGGTCGGTTTTCTCCCTACCATCGACCTGATTCCAAAACAGGTGCAAGCCTTTTATCCGGTAAGCTTCATTTTTTACCAGCAGGTTGTTAACCGTCATGGCGAAAGACAAGCTACTTTCCAGTACCACTCGGTCGGCAGTAATCGGCGTAAAGATGTAATCCATAGAAGCCAGCGAACTGATAATGCCTTCGCTGTTTACCGTTCCCGGAAGGTCGAAAAAGACCACATCCATTTTCATCGGCTCTGTTTTTAGGAACTCTTCGGCGGTGGTAATGGCATCTTCGGGAGTGCTGCACAAAACCGGATAAGCTTTCTTTCCCAATGCTTTGAACTGATTAAAGGCAAGCAGTTTGTAATTGGCATCGCCGTTTACCTGTTCGCCATCCCGTTTACGCATCGCACTGATGCTGTGCTGCGGGTAGTCGCAATCGACAACCACCACATTGTACCCTTTCAGGTAGTACAGGTAACTGGCTACCAATACCGTGAAAGTGGTTTTGCCGACCCCGCCTTTTTGAGTGGAGAAGGCTACGAATAGTGTTTCTTTCTTCATTTACTTGAATTTTAATTTGTTAATGGTTCGTATTGTAATTCTATACATATCCACGATTCTCCATCCGACCGGAGAAAAGTTCTTCCGACTACCTTAAACCGCCATCCTGATGATTTGCTATTTCCCAATTCCATCAAACAGAATAAGTTTAGGTAAGATGTCTGGTCGTTTTCCGTGGTATTTTCTTCATCGTCAATAATCACATAATCACCGATAAGCGGTATATCGTACATAGCTATCATAAGGGTTTCAACATCGCCTTTCGGCAATATCTCTCCTTTCTCATTTTTGAGCATCACATGAAATTCTTTCATTACTTCATTGTTTAATTGGTTATTTATATCTGTAAATCTCTGCTTGTTTAGTTATTCCTGTCAATCCATCAATAAATCCGTCTATACCGAAATGTGGAAATATTTACTCCCTGACAGATTGTTTTATTGATTGCTTGAAATATTGATTTCAGTATTTCTTGATTTCCTGAAACCAGTAAATCCGCCTTTCCGTCATGCGATATTTCCATCGCTATTTATCTACTTCAATTCTGATTTCGAGGACAAATAAATAGAGAAAAACCGTGCGTTTTTGAAAGTGGCTTCGTATGGCTTTAGATGGCTTCGATTGTCCTATAATGTGCTATGGTACAGCATAATTAAACACTGTTACTTTGCAGCGGAATATTACCGGAACGGGTAAAATTTACCTGTCCGGTCAGCTTCCCGGAGTTCAATCAGCTTATGGCTAACCGCTAATCCGTCCACAGACGGATTTTATTTGCGCCGTGCAAATAGCAAGGTGTGTCCAGCGCAGCTTGAAATTCTTTCAGCAGCTCTGAACCCCTTGCCCGGACAAGCCGGGATGGGTTGTACTCCGAAGTCGTAAACCCTATAAAAAGTAATGGTATGGAAAAAGAAAAAACGAATGTGCCACAATCGTATGGCAAAGGACGAAAGCCAAAAGCAGACCCGGCGATTTTCCGGTATTCGGTCAGCTTCAATGCTGCCGACCACGCCCGTTTTTTGGCTCTGTTTGAACAGTCCGGTATGCGGACGAAAGCCCATTTTATCACCAAACGAATATTCGGCGAACCGTTTAAGGTGATTAAAATTGATAAGGCGGCAGTGGATTATTATACCCGCCTGACAAATTTTTACGCCCAATTCAGGGCAATCGGAGTGAATTATAATCAGGTGGTAAAGGCTCTGAATACCAATTTTACGGAAAAGAAAGCTCTCTCTTTTCTCTACAAATTGGAAAAACAGACCGAAGAACTGGTCGTGTTAAGCCGGAAGATTATCGAACTCACACAGGATTTTGAAGCAAGATGGTTGCAAAGATAAATGTGGGAAGTTCCCTTTTCGGTGCGCTGGCATACAATCAGAATAAGATTGATGAAGAACAGGGGAAGGTACTTTTCAGTAATCGAATGTTTGAAAGCGAGGATGGTAATTTCAGTATCCAGCGGTGTATGGAATGTTTTGAAATGCAGTTACCCCAAGACATTAAAACCGAAAAACCAATTATCCATATATCCCTGAACCCGCACCCGGACGATAAGCTTTCGGACGAACAGCTATCCGAAATCGCACAGGAATATATGGAGAAGCTGGGATATGGAAATCAGCCTTACATGGTCTATAAGCATGAAGACATCGACCGACACCACCTGCATATTGTATCCCTTCGGGTGGACGAAAACGGCAAGAAAATAAACGATAAGTTTGAACACCGCCGGAGTAAGGATATTACACGGGAACTGGAAACTAAATACGGTCTGCATCCCGCCGAGAAGAAACAGCAACAAGATAACTACCAATTTCAAAAGGTCAATTATGCTGCTGGCGATGTGAAGCACCAGCTTTCCAATACAGTCAGAGGCATAGTAAATACTTATCAGTTCCAAAGTTTCGGGGAACTCAAAACTTTACTTTCATTATATAATGTACACACAGAAGAGGTAAAAGGCGAAGTCAGGGGAAAGCCTTATCATGGTATTGTGTATTCGGCGACCGATGATGCCGGAGAGAAACAGGGTAATCCCTTCAAATCTTTTCGGCTGGGTAAATCGGTCGGTGTAGATTCCCTGAACCGAAGGATGGAACGGACAGCCGGAAAATGGAAAGATGGCAAACTGAAAAATAATATCAAAGGTCGGGTTAGTGATGCTTTGAAAGCTTCCGGCTCACGCCATCAATTTGAAAAGAACCTGAAAGAAAAAGGTATTGAAGTCATATTCCGGGAGAACACAGAAGGTCGGATTTATGGTGCGACTTTCATCGACCACGAAAACAAAGCAGTCCTAAACGGCTCACGTTTAGGAAAGGAATTTTCAGCCAATGTATTTAATGACCTGTTTAGAGAATCCCCCGTAAACGAGGAACACACAAAACAGGTAGTTCCAAAAGAACCGTTCACACCTTCGGTAGAACCGTTCGTGCCGTCAGAACGGCAATCGGAAGATAGTTCTATCGGAAGCCTTTTCAGTATCCTGCCCGGTGGCAGCGATTCAACGGCAGGGAATGATAATGCTCCGCCAACACCCAAGAGAAAAAAGAAACGCCGTTACGGACGGCAGATGTAATAACAATTTAATTTTTAAGATTATGCAAAATGAAGATGATTTAAGAGGTCTTGCCAAAGTCATGGACTTTATGCGGGCAATCAGTATTTTATTCGTAGTGATACATATTTATTGGTACTGTTACCCGTCGTTTGTAAACTGGGGTATCAATAACGGCGTTGTCGATAAGATATTGCTAAACTTCCAGCGAACCGCTGGACTGTTCAGTCACATACTGATAACAAAAGTATTTGTATTAGTATTCCTTGCCCTGTCTTGTTTGGGAACGAAGGGTATCAAGGATGAAAAAATAACGTGGGGAAAAATTATCGCTTTCCTGATTGCCGGATTTATCCTGTTCTTCCTGAACTGGTGGCTGCTTTATTTGCCATTACCGCTTTCGGCAAACGCTACATTATATATAGTGTCGATGGCTGGCGGGTATTTGTGTTTGTTGGTCGCAGGGGTATGGATGTCCCGCTTACTCAAAAACAACCTGATGGACGATGTTTTCAATTTGGAAAACGAATCGTTCATGCAGGAAACCCGCCTGATGGAGAATGAATATTCAGTGAATCTTCCCACCCATTTTTGGTATAAGAAGAAACAGCACAACGGTTGGATTAATGTGGTGAACCCATTCCGGGCGACCATCGTGCTGGGAACACCGGGTAGCGGTAAGTCTTATGCAGTTGTAAACAACTACATAAAACAGCAGATAGAGAAAGGGTTTGCTCTCTACTGCTATGATTACAAGTTCCCGGATTTATCCGAAATCGCATACAACCACCTGATGAACCATTCGGGTGCATATAAGATAAAGCCCACCTTCTACGTGATTAACTTTGACGACCCACGCCGAAGCCACCGATGTAACCCTATCAATCCGGCGTTTATGACGGATATATCCGATGCCTATGAATCGGCATACACCATTATGCTGAACCTGAATCGAAGCTGGATACAGAAACAAGGCGACTTCTTTGTAGAATCCCCGATTATCCTACTGGCAGCGATTATTTGGTTTCTCAAAATATATAAAGATGGTGAGTTTTGCACTTTCCCACACGCCATCGAGTTCCTGAACCGGAAATATTCTGATATATTTCCGATTTTAACTTCTTATCCTGAACTGGAAAACTATTTAAGTCCCTTTATGGATGCGTGGGAATCGCAAGCCCAAGACCAGTTACAGGGGCAAATAGCTTCGGCTAAAATACCATTATCAAGGATGATAAGCCCGGCGTTGTACTGGGTAATGACGGGTGATGATTTTACATTGGACATCAATAACCCTAACGAACCGAAGATACTTTGCGTAGGGAACAATCCCGACCGTCAAAATATCTATTCGGCAGCACTGGGATTGTATAATAGCCGTATCGTAAAGTTGATAAACAAAAAGGGACAGCTTAAAAGTTCGGTTATCATTGACGAGTTACCGACCATCTACTTTCGGGGATTGGATAACCTGATAGCTACCGCCCGTTCCAATAAAGTAGCGGTCTGTTTAGGCTTTCAGGATTACAGCCAGCTTACAAGGGATTACGGCGATAAGGAAAGTAAGGTGATTCAGAATACTGTCGGGAACATCTTTTCCGGGCAGGTAGTTGGCGAAACGGCGAAAACATTGTCAGACCGTTTCGGGAAAGTATTGCAGAAACGCCAGTCTATGACAATCAACCGTCAGGATAAATCGACTTCAATCAGTACGCAGATGGATAGCCTGATACCTGCCAGTAAAATATCCAATCTTACACAGGGGATGTTCGTGGGTGCGGTCAGTGATAATTTCGATGAACGGATAGACCAAAAGATTTTCCATGCCGAAATCGTGGTGGACAACGAAAAAGTGAAGCGGGAAACCGCCCGTTATGAAAAGATACCGGAGATTATCGACTTCCGGGATGTAGACGGCAACGACTTGATGAAAGAACAAATCCAGCTTAATTATGACAAGATAAAACAGGATGTAAAGCAGATTGTCATTGACGAAGTGGAACGTATCAAAAACGACCCGGAGTTACAGCATTTGGTGAAGTCCGAAGAGTAATCGTAAGTTATTGAAAACTAAATACACATTATAATGTATAAGTAAAATACAATCATTATATTTGCGGAATACATCAATAATTTGATTTATGAGCCAGATAAATAGATTGAAAGTCGTATTAGTAGAGCAAAATAAAACAGGGAAATGGTTGGCTGAAACTCTTGGAAAGAACGAAGCCACTGTTTCCCGTTGGTGTACTAATGAAATGCAACCTTCGCTTGAAACTTTGGTTAAGATTGCTAATGTGCTGAATGTTGATGTGAAAGATTTGCTTGTCTCAACAAAGAAATAAACAATAGATGTATGGAAACAATTAAGCTACCGAAGTTAGAACGAATAGTGTTTCAACAAACAGGTTATAAGAATAAAATCAAACAGCTAATTGCGTCTGAAATAGATTTGCCTATCAACATAATTGCAAGTGATAGAAGTTCTGTTACTATAGATTTTGAAGGGATTAAATATTGCTTAACTTGTAATGCTGATTCTTATCCTAATAATATAGAATATGTCCTTCATACTAACGTCAAACCAACAGATGAACGATTAGTAGCGAAAACAATTGCTGTAAAAGGATGGCTGAAACACCCTTTGCAAAAGGAATACTCGGTAGAAGAAGTTATTTCATCATGGAAAAATGATTTCTTTTTCAAAGAAGAAAATAGGGAAGCGGAGATTAATGGCTTGAGGTCGCCACAGTTAGGTGCTTTACACATGATTCTTGGTCATTTACAACTTCCTTTAGATACTGCCACTATTGTTCTTCCAACAGGGACAGGGAAGACAGAAACAATGTTATCTGCATTAGTTGCCAATCAGTGTAAGAGATTATTAGTAACAGTTCCTTCTAATTCGTTACGAATACAACTTTTTGAAAAATTTGAAACTTTCGGATTGCTTAAAGAATTCGGAGTTATCGGGAAAGAATCATTATATCCAATCGTTGGGATTATTAATGAAAAATTCAATTCGCTTGATGAACTGAAAGATTTTATCGAAAAATGCAATGTGATAGTAACAACAATGCACATTCTCATAGGAAGTTCTGATGAAGAACAGGAAGTTGTAGTATCAGCGTGTTCAAACATATTTATTGATGAGGCACACCATGTAAAAGCCCCTTCATGGAATCAATTTAAAAATAAGTTCCCTGCGGAAAAAGTAATTCAATTTACGGCAACACCTTTCCGAAATGACGGACAAAGATTGGATGGTAAGATAATATACAACTTTCCGCTCAAATACGCCCAAGAACAAGGCTACTTCACTAAAATAGATTTTATACCGATTCGGGAATATGATTCGGATAAAGCCGATGAAAAGATAGCAGAAATTGCAGTTCTACGTTTACGAGAAGATTTGAAAAGTCATAATCATATACTAATGGCTCGCTGTGCAACAAAAGAACGTGCAGAGAAAATTTTTGAATTATATAAGAAACATGCGGATTTAAATCCTGTTATGATTTATTCCAATTGTTCTGACTATAAGGAAACTTACAGGAAAATCACACAAAAAGAAGCGAAAATCATTGTTTGTGTTGATATGCTTGGAGAGGGATTTGATTTACCGGAATTAAAGATAGCTGCTTTTCACGACATCAGAAAAAGCCTTCCCATCACATTGCAATTTGCAGGGCGTTTTACTCGTACTAAGTATGATGAAAAACTTGGACATGCTTCATTTATAGCAAATATTGCAGATTTGGATGTTCGTGCGGAACTGGAAGAATTATATGCTGATGGTGCAAATTGGAACCAAATCCTTTCTGATACAAGTTTTGGACGGATTAATGACGAAGAAGAATATAAAAGTCTTATGGATGGTTTTGAAAACATAAGTAATTCAAATATTCCATTCAGCAATATTAGACCTAAGTTTAGTGTTGTCGTTTATAAAAACAAAACCGATGGGTGGTTTCCAAGCAATTTCAGCAAGGGAATCCCCGGATTCGACAATTTGGAATACCAATTTCACGACATCAATAAAGAAGAAAAAATACTTGTAATCATAACTGCGAGAAGAGGAAATGTTGAATGGGTAAATCACAAGGATATTCAGCAAGTTGTTTGGGATATGATTGTTGTTTTTTGGGATACAAAGAACAACCTTCTTTTCATAAATAGTTCCGATAACGGAAGTTTATACAAGGAACTTGCAGAAGCAATTATTGGGGACGGAGAAGCGAAGAAGCCTGAAATAATAAAAGGCATAGATGTATTCAAAACATTTTACAATATAAACAGAACTAAGTTGAGAAACGTCGGACTTAAATACTTTATTGGGAAAGATATCCGATTTAGGATGCACGTTGGGTCGGATGTTGCAGAGGCTTTAAGCCTTGCCGAAAGACAAAAAGGCGAAAAGGCATTTGTTGTGGGTTCGGGGTTTGAAGAAGGCGAACCTGTCAATATTGGGGCTTCTTATAAGGGACGTATTTGGAATGTGATAAAGAAAGGGGACTTAAAGGATTTCAAACAATGGTGTCTTGAGATAGGAGATAAATTAATAAACAAGGATATAGACCCTAATCAAATCTTGAAAGAGACATTGATTCCAGAAACTATTTCAATAGTCCCCGATGTTTACCCTGTTTGCATTGATTGGGATGAGGATGTTTACATGAGTCATGAAAACCATTTTAGGTTTTCAATTGGCGGTTCTAATACAACGGTAGCCAATACCGACATTAGTCTGACCAGCCCGTTTGAAAATGGCAAACTATTGTTTTCATTAGTTACCGACCATAAAAAAGCAGATTTTGAACTAAAATTGTTTGAAAATACCACAGGAGATGAGCCTTATGCCGATTTCAGTATTGTTCAAATAAGCAAGGAGAAAGTTGAAGTTTCCAATGGTAACAAAACCTATACAGGAGTTCAATTCTTTGAAAAATACATTCCGACAATTTGGTTTGCCGATGGTTCGGCCTTGACAGGAAACGAATATGTTCAACTAAAGCAAATCATTAATGTTTATCCCAAAGACAATATCATCGCTTGGAATTGGCACGGGGTTTCGTTGGAAAAAGAATCACAACACGTAAATCCCAAAATAACAGATTCGATACAATATAAAGTCATTGAGGAACTTAAAAAAGATAATTACGACATTATATATGATGATGACTATTCCGGCGAGATTGCAGATGTTGTTACTTTAAAACTTCATCCTGAAAAACTTAGTGTAGGTTTATATCACTTGAAGTTTGCCATTGAAGGAAAAGTAACCGAACAAGTAAAGAATCTATATGAAGTCTGCGGACAAGCCCAAAAGTCAGTTCATTGGAAACATAAGGAAGGAACTGAATTTATCAATCACTTGCTTAGACGAGAAACTAAAAATCGAAATGGGCAAACATGCAGCCGATTAGAAGTAGGCACAAAAAAGGATTTGGAAAAACTATTGTCAATTGCTAAAAAAGAAATTCCTATGGAGTATGAAATAAATATAGTTCAACCGGGATTTTCTAAAGTAATGGCAACAAACGAAATATTGACTTTGTTAGGGGTAACCGAAAATTACCTGAAAGAAGTTGCTGGAATAAATCTTAGAGTTATTGCCAGTCAATAGTTTGTTGGAGCATTGATATTAAAACGGACAGCTATGTATATATCAAGAATTAAAATTAAGGGATTTCGGAATTTCAAAGAAAAAGAAATTCTTTTTAATGATGGAATAAATGTCATCATTGGACATAATAATGCCGGAAAGAGTAATATTTTGAAAGCTATTTCTCTTGTAATAGATAATCAAACATCTAAGCGACTGGAAGTCTATGATTTTAATCAAAATGTAACTCTCGAAGAATTAAAATCTAATCCACCAACCGTAGTGATTAACCTTTTCGTTTCTCAAAGCGAGAATGAAGACACAAATTCAGATGATTTAGTGACTGTCGGGAATTATCTAACCCGATTAGATACACCTTATGAAGCTATGCTTACATATGAGTTTTTCCTTCCTGAAAGTGAATCAGAAAAGTATGTTAGTGCATTATCTGAAATTGATGATATAAAAAAAGCATGGAAAATTATTAAACACGATTTTATAAGGCTTTATATATCTAAAATATGGGGAGGAGACCCCAGCTTACAAATGCAGGTAGATAGTGAATCATTGCAAAAATTTGACTTTCAATTTTTAGATGCTATTAGGGATGTAGAACGTGATATGTTTTCGGGGCGTAATACACTTTTGAGAGATGTACTGGATTTTTTTATGGATTATGATATAAAAAAAGACACAGATAAAGATGCCGATGTTAAAATAGCAGAAATAAAATCGTTAAAAGAAAGATTTTCTGCCGATGCGGATGTTTTATTGCAGACCTTACAAGACAGAATGCAAAGCGGAAAAGAACAAATTCTTGATTACGCAAAGCAGACAGGAGCATCATTTAATAAGGCAAATCCTGATTTTGACGGTAGTCTGTCAGATGTAGAGTTATTTTCTGCTTTAAAATTGATTATCAAATATGAAACTGGTATAACCATTCCTGCTACTCATAACGGACTGGGATATAATAATCTCATATTTATGTCATTACTTTTAGCAAAAATGCAAGTTAATTCCGATGGCAACTACTTAGGTAGTAATGCTAAAGTATTCCCAATTTTAGCTATTGAAGAACCCGAAGCTCATCTTCATCCGGCAATGCAATACAAGTTTCTCAAATTCCTAAAAGAGAATAAAGATGTAAAGAAAAAAGCAAGGCAAATATTTGTGACAACTCATTCTACTCAAATAACGTCAGCAGTATCTTTAGATGAGATAATTTGTTTACATAGTGAAAACAATATTTTGTCTGTAGGTTATCCCGGCAAAGTTTTTAGTGATTCGGAAGATGATATGAAGTCCAAAGCATATGTTCAGCGTTTTTCAGATGCTACAAAGTCAGATATGCTTTTTGCTCAAAAAATCATTTTGGTTGAAGGTATTGCAGAGGAATTACTTTTACCTACAATGGCTAAATATATGGGTAAATCAGTGGAAGATAATCATATCGCAATAATAAACGTTGGAGGAAGATATTTTGACCATTTCATCAAATTGTTTGACCCAGCAAGCTCCTATTCTATACCCAAAAAAATAGCCTGCATTACAGATAGAGACCCCAGCCGAAAGAATAAAAGTGGAGGGAAAAGTTTTGAAAAGTGCTATCCATATGAGCTTAACAAGGATGTTGTAAATTATGACTATGCCGAAAATGCTCAATTTCATATTGATAAATTTGACACGAATAGCAATATCCAATTTTTCAGTCAAGATGTAGACAAAGGAAAAACATTTGAATATGACATCGTTTGGCACAACCCTACTTTGGAATTGATTATAACTGAATCAATGAGAAACCAGCAAGAAATCAAAGAGTTAATGCAGTCATCGCTTGATGATGGACTAAAGAAGTTGAGAGAAAGTAATGAAAATGAAAGAATAGCGCAAGCCATAGAATCATCCGACTGGACAGAAGAAGAAAAAAAGAAAGCATTGATTGCTTCTCGTTATCTGAATTCCATCGGCAAAGGAGAAAATTCATTGGAGTTGTGTCATTGTTTGGAAGAGAATCTATTAAAAACGGATGCGGAAAAGAAACCGTTTAATGTTCCTCAATATATTAAAGATGCAATAGAATGGCTAATTCGATAACTTCTGACGACTTAATTCCCATAGAACAACATTTCCGGGTTTCTGCGGGTCCTGGGGCTGGGAAAACTCATTGGTTAATAAACCACATGAAAAATGTTCTGCATACATCATTAAGATTAGGAAAGACAAGGAAAATAGCATGTATCACCTATACTAATATTGCCGTTTTAACTATTTTATCTCGACTTGGAACGTCTTCGAACAGTGTCGAAGTCAGTACAATACATAGCTTTTTATACAAACATATTGTAAAGCCATACGCAAGATTTATAGCCAATGATTATGGTTTAAATGTGGCAAAGATGGATGGACACGATGATGTAATCTTATCAAACTATTCTTTTTTAGATGAATTAAAACAGGCTACAGGGCAACAAAGAATAACTGATAATTCTGCTTTAGTGGGTGCAATAGCCAATTCAAGATGGAGATTTAACCCAGAGGGAAACCTTGATGTTAAACCGGATTATCCTCAAAGAGTTGGAGGTTATTCAATAAAGAATGAGACATACCTTCAATATAAGAAAAATGCATGGGCAAAAGGCTTTGTCCACCATGATGATGTATTGTTTTTTAGCTATCAACTTTTGACGAAGTTCCCATTTATATTAAGTGTATTAAGAGCAAAATTTCCATATTTTTTTATTGATGAATTTCAGGATTCAAACCCTATCCAAGTACGGATATTGGAAATGATAGGGCAACTTGAAACAAAAATTGGAATCATAGGAGATAAAGCCCAATCTATATATGGGTTTCAGGGAGCAGATGCAAGTCAGTTTCAAGCATTCTCATTAGACAACATGGCAGACTATAAAATGTCGGATAACCGAAGAAGTACAAATCAAATTATAGATTGCCTTAATATAATTCGTTCCGATTTTTTGCAAAATAAATACAATGACACTAATGGAGAGTTGCCTTGTATATTGGTTGGTGATATGGGGGCTGCATTTGCTAAAGGAAAAGAGCTTTCGGCTTCTGATTTTGTTCATACCTTATCGTATAAAAATATTATCTCTAATGCAATGAAAAAGGAGATGAATAGTAATATTCCTTCTGGAAATTTATTCCATTCATTGTCTGAAACAGATTCGAATAAAGGAAGACAACCCATTATTTCTGCTTGTATAAGAGCAACAGAGTTTGCACTACATAATCGGTTTAAAGATGCTTTAAAAGAACTTGAAAAACAGTTTAAGGAGCATAAAGATTTGGCAAAAAAAGAAGCTTTGAGACACCTTGTATTACTAATTCATAAATATCGAGAGTATTCTAATGGTTCTTTACTCGAATATCACGCATTTATTAATACCCAAATTAAACAAATAACGGGTCTTAGAAAAGGTGCAATTTTAGATTTCTATACTAATCATACTTACCAACAACTGGCTGTTTGTGTTAATATTATAGAAGATGATAGTTTACATCGAACTATTCATAAGTCTAAAGGTGATGAGTTTGATAACGTGATATTGATTTTAAATGAAGAAAAAGACTTAAACTTTCTATTTGCACCTGATTTAGATGGGAAAGAAGAGCACCGAGTTTTTTATGTCGCAATAAGTAGAGCAAAAAGACGATTATTTATTTCAGTGCCAACTTTGACAGATGCAAATAGGGTAAAACTTGCTCAACTACCTTTTGTTATACACGACTTAACGGAATAAACAGAGGTCATCTAACGCCATCCCAAGACATCTGCTGCCACCTTGCTGAAAACAGGGTGGCAGCTTTTTTATATCACATACCTTTGGCCTGACAATCAAATATTTACTCATTTAAAAATCAAAATCATGGATGTAAATTCAAACAGCCAGTCCGGTTCTGATGAACAGATGATGGACATTCTACTTGTCTTTGACAAGGAAAAGAAAACGATTAATGCCGTGAAGGGCATTGATGAAAACGGGGAACTGCAAACAGTTCCGGCAAAACAGGAACATAACAATGATTTCCTGAAAGTAGATAAGCAGGGTAACGCCCTTGAGAATTTCTTGAAGAACTTCTTTCGCCAATTGAAAGACCCGACCCGTTTCAGCTTTTTCAAAGTAGCACCCGAAGAAGTCGAAAGAACAGCGAAGGTTATTCAGGAAAACGTGAAGAACCCAACACCCGCAGCGGATGAAATGCTTGATAAAATTCGTATCGAGCCGAAAGACCTCAAACCTGATAGTCCGAAGGAAACCACTACACAGGAACAGAAACCAGCCGATACAAACAAGTATTTCACCGACCCCAACAAAATCGACTGGGATTCCCTGAAAAATTTAGGCATCACCAAAGAACAGCTTGAAAAATCCAAAGCATTAGAACCTATGCTGCGGGGCTATAAATCGCCGACAACATTCCCGGTTGAAGCTAACTTCGGTACAATGGTAATGAAAACGGATGCTCGCCTTTCGTTCCGTCCGGACAATGATGGAAATGTAGTGCTGGCAATTCACGGTATCCGTAAACAACCGGAACTTGACCGTCCGTTCTTTGGACATCAGTTCACCGATGAAGACAAAAAGAATCTCCGGGAATCCGGGAACATGGGAAGGGTTGTCGATATTAAAAACTACCGCACAGGTGAACTTATCCCTTCTTTTATCAGTATCGACAAGCAAACAAACGAACTGGTATCCATGAAGGCTTCTTCCCTCAAACTTCCTGATGAAGTAAAAGGCGTAAAGCTGGATGAAAAACAGAAAGCTGCCCTGATGGAAGGGAAAGCCGTGTGGCTGGAAAATATGATTTCCGCCAAGAACAAACCTTTTTCCGCTTTCGTTCAGGTCAATGCCGAGAAACGCAGCCTTGAATTTATCTTTCCCAAAGAAAACCAAAAGCAGGTACAGCAACAGGGCGAACAACAAAAAAATGAACAAGGGGTGCGTATTCCCAAGTCCCTTACAGGAGTGGAATTATCTGAAAAACAGCAGGCTGATTTGCGGACGGATAAAACTATCTATGTAAAGGGTCTTAAAGACAAGGAAGGTCAGGAATATAATGCTTATATAAAGGTAAACCATGAAAAAGGGAAGCTGGATTTTTACAAGCACAATCCTGATAAGGCGAAAGAGAAAGCCAAAGAGATAACCCCATCCAACGAGCATAAAACGCAGGTAGCGGTTAATTCCGAAGGCAAAACCAATGAAGCGACTAAAAAGGTAAACGAGCCTTTGGCGAAAGGTCAGACCCAGCCAACCGAAAAACAGGCGGAGAAGCAAGAGAAGAAAGAAGCCAAAGAAAACAAACAGTCCGAAGCCCCGAAGAAATCACGAGGGCGTAAGATGTAATTAACCACAAAAAAATCCAATTATATAATGATAGCAGTAATAGCAGAAAAACCCAGCGTGGCAAGGGATATAGCAGCCGTACTGGGTGCAATGCAAAAGAATGACGGGAACATTTCAGGTAACGGATATATCGTTACCTGGGCGTTCGGTCATTTGGTAGGGCTTGCCATGCCGGAAGCCTACGGAATAGAAAACTTCAAACGGGAAAATCTACCCATTATCCCGCAGTCATTCCAACTTATCCCCCGTCAGGTGAAAACAGACAAGGGTTATAAGCCCGATACTGGAACGGTAAAGCAACTGAAAGTAATAAAAGAAGTGTTCGGCCAATGCGAAAAAATTATTGTTGCGACCGATGCCGGACGGGAAGGAGAATTGATATTCAGATATATTTACCAGTATATCGGATGCAATAAACCTTTCGTCCGTCTATGGATAAGCAGTTTGACGGATAAAGCCATCCGGGACGGGTTGCAGAACCTAAAAGACGGCACAAAGTATGATAATCTTTTCCGGTCGGCAAAAGCACGAAGCGAAGCAGATTGGCTTATCGGTATCAATGCCTCACAAGCATTGAGTATAGCAGCCGGACGGGGTACATATTCTTTGGGGCGAGTGCAAACTCCCACCTTGGCAATGATATGTTCCCGCTTCCTTGAAAATAAGAATTTCATCCCGCAGAAGTATTGGCAACTGAAATTACAGACCAGTAAAGAGGGTATCGAATTTACTGCCCTTTCGGAAGATAAATTCGACAACCAGCAACCTGCCATCGACAGGCTGCAAACAATAAAGGATAACGGACAGTTGCATGTAAAATCGGTGGAATGTAAGGAAGTGAATCAAGAACCGCCATTGCTTTACGACCTTACCTCTTTACAGAAGGAAGCCAATACAAAGCTTAATTTTTCGGCAGACAAAACACTTTCCATCGCACAAAAACTGTATGAATCCAAACTTATTTCATACCCTCGTATCGGAAGCCGTTATATTTCAGAGGATGTTTTCGATGAAATCCCCGAACGGATTGCCTTACTGGAATCCTATGACCGGTTTGCCGACTACGCCAAATCAATGAATGTCAACAGCATGAACCGCAGAACTGTGGATGATAACAAAGTTACCGACCACCACGCCTTGATAATCACAGAGAATAAACCCGGAAATTTACAGGAGGATGAGAAGGCGATATATGAACTTATTGCAGGTAGGATGCTGGAATCCTTTTCGGACAAGTGTGTTAAGGATGTTACTTCGGTTTCCCTCACCAGTGGCGAGAGTATTTTTAATGTGAAAGGAACTGTCATTAAGTCTGCCGGATGGCGGGCAGTATTCAATATACAAGAAGATGGAGAAGAAAACGCCAATCTGCCAGCTTTGAACGAAAGAGAAAGTTTACCTCTTTCAGGTATTGAGTTATTGGAAAAACAAACCAAGCCGAAGCCGTTGCATACAGAAAGCAGCTTATTATCGGCAATGGAGAACGCCGGGAAGGAACTGGAAGATTCGGAACTGAAAGCGAGTATGAAGGATTCCGGCATCGGTACGCCAGCGACAAGGGCAGCCATTATTGAAACCCTGTTCAACCGCCTGTATATCGTCAGGGATAAGAAATCACTTGTCCCGACAGAAAAGGGGTTGGCGGTTTATGATATTGTCCGGGATAAAAAAATCGCAGACGTAGAAATGACAGGTATGTGGGAAAATGCGCTATCCAAGATTGAAAGCGGGGAAATGAATCCCGATACCTTCCACAAGAGTACCGAAGTGTATGCTTCCCAAATAACCAGTGAACTTTTAGGAGTGCAGCTCACCTTGAAAACGCAGTCTGATTTACCCTGCCCGAAATGCGGCACAGGTCATATTCTATTATATCCGAAAGTTGCCAAGTGTAGTAGTGCTGATTGTGGGCTGGTTGTCTTCCGAAATAAGAGTGATAAACAACTGTCTGACAAACAAATTACGGAACTGATAACAGCCAAGAAAACCGGATTAATAAAGGGATTCAAAAGCAAAGCTGGAAAAGCTTTTGATGCTTCGCTGGCTTTTGATGAACAGTTCAACGTGGCATTCGTTTTCCCTGAAAAGAAAGGAAAACCGAAGAAATAGACTGAAATTCTGTATCTTTGCCACGAAAATTCCATTATGAATAGATATTATGCTATCTGTAATTGAGAATTTTTGTGGTTAGCACCCGGTGGGGATATCGGGTGCTTTTTTATATAAGGAGATTTCTTTTCTCGTTTAAGAAACTTATTAAGCTGTCCTTATCTTCATTTATAAGTATATAATTAAGGGTTTTTCCTTTGTAAATTTCATATATTGAAATCCGGACAACAGGTATTCCTCTTATTTTAGAAGTAACGTCTTTCAGAAAATCATAATATGCACGTTGCTTCCAACGAGAGCTTCCGTTTCCAGACAAATTTTTCACCACATTACTTTTTAAGAACATTTTTTCAGTTGACTCATTTTTCCAATATCCACCATATCCGGCAGTGGATAAACATTCTTTCTCCTTGTTAATACAATACTCTTGGTATCTTTTTAATGAGAAATAACTCCAATCAGTATAGAAGGAAGATGACAGAATTTGTAATCTATATCTATTGAAGTGCCTTTCTTTATCAAGCTCAATGATAAATTTGGTAGTTGATATGTCCCAAGAACCGTAATTCACAGGCACATCAGTAAACTGTCCATCTAAATCATAGTAAACATTAGCAACCAAATCAAAGAAATCTGAACTGTATAATTCTGCTTTCTTTAATTTGGGGTGTTTATATTTAGGATATTTCTCATATACGATTTTTTCTATGAATTTTTGTCTTTGCCCCATATCTATTTAAATTTTGCAGACAAAAATACTGGATTTATCTTAAAATCTCTCCCTTATTAACTTATGTACATCACTTGCCTTGTAATAACACCTACCATCATCCAACTTGATGAAGGGTAGGATACCCTTTGTCCGGTAACGTTGGAGAGTGCGGGAACTGACTTTCAGCAGAAACATCAAATCCTGATTATCCAAAAGTTGTTCACCATCCAAGCAATTTCGCTGGGTTGTCAGTCGGTCGATTTTCTTGTCCACCATATCGAACCTGTCCATTATACGTTCCATCCAAGCGATGAATGCTTCCCAATTTATATGCATAATTATAACTTTATGAAATATGACCTTTGATAAAATAACTCTGATTTGAAGGGTCTTTGATGATAATTTCCTTCTCCCGCATAAAACGGATATAACTTTTTGCCGTGCGTTCCTTCACATCCATAATCTGCTGTATCTGTTCGCACAGGTCTATGTAAGTGATATATGTTTGCTGGTCGAAAACTTCACGAGCAACGCTAACCAGTTCCTTTTCTTTCCGCTTCTCTTTTTCTTCACGGGGTTTCTCTCCACGATACAGGTGCATTCCGGCTTCCTTATCCCAAGAAAAGAGCATTAGCGGAACATCCAAGGGGCTGCCTTCTCTTACTTTCAAGGCTTTCACTACCGAAATAGTCGGGTCGTTGTCCAACTCAATGGAGAGGATGGCAGCCGCTTTGCGTTGTAGTTCCGACCCCAAGTGTCCACGAAGTTTTAATCCGTTCGGGACATAGTGGAGAACACAGATGATACAGGTCTGATAGATTCCTGCCAATCGGTAAAGTTCATCTACTACCCGAAGGCTTTCCGCTTCATCGTTGGCGGAATGTACCAAATCCGCAATACCATCAATTATAACCAGCCGGATACCCCCATACTGATAGTGAAACTTATCCATACTTTGTACAATCGCTTGTAAGCGTTCTTTCCGGGACATTCCGGTGAGACAGAAGGCTTTCAACTCTTCCGGCTTTTCGGGCTGTTTTGCCCGTTTCAAAAGGTTTGAAACGTTCTTAAATAGCTGTACTTCGGATTGTTCGGTATCATACAATAAAACGGCTTTATTGTAGCTGTTTTGATGAACATTGATTCCCAACGTATCAACTTGAATGTTCTCCGGTCTGATTGACCCGGCAACCAGTGCAGCAACATAATTGCTTTTACCTGTTCCTTCACCGCCTGTGATACACAGGATATTTCCCTGCGTTCCCAACGGAACATCTCCGGCAGAAATAATTTCCTGTGCTTTCTCCGGCGGGTTATTAAAATCTATTTCACACGATTTCAGCATAGTCATAGTATCGCTGTAAAGAGTATCTAAAAATTCAATGAATAGCTTCAGGAATGATTCACGACTATTCCCCAATCTGAAATAATCGGATATGTCTTTCTCTTCTTTTGTTCCTGAAAGTGGAAGTAAAAGCCGTTTGACATTATGTTCCGTCAACTGCTTTTCGTGTTTTGCGGAACTTTCAAGTCCGGTCTTATCCATATCATATAGAAGAATGATATGCTTGAAACGAAAAGTTAGTTTATGAATGATGTTTACCGGAATATTGACCGTTTCACTATTGAAGCATACGGCATAGAAACCGTGAGCCGAGAGGGAAAGAACATCTTTTTCACCACCAGTGATAAAAACTGTATCGCCTTTTGCGGGTAGCTGTTCCAGCCCGAAACAGTAACTTTCGCCAATATCGCCACCGTAGAGGAATCTCATTTGGGAGAAAGGACGGTACAGTTTGATATATCGTTTGCTTTTATATCCGAATATGGGTTCTTTCGATGATGAAGTGATAATATAAGGTTTCCCTTCCGAATTTTCACTGGTAAATTCCCTGATGGAACAAACCTTATATTGAGCCAGTATTTCAGGTGTGATACCGAACTGCCCCCAATATTCGAGTTCATTCCGGGTGAAGCGTTGTTCCTGAAAGCTGTATGGTTCCGCTTTCTTTTCAGGTATAGATGGTGAAGTAGTTTTTATTGGTTGTGGTAAAGGACTATCGGCATCTTCGGATAATCCCAGCGACAAATCCCGATTTATTGTTTTGAGGATTTCTATAAAGTCATTGGCATTGTTACAGTTCAGACCTTTTAGGTTGCCAACGAAAGAAAAACAATCTCCGCTATACTGGTCATTCCCGAAGTCTTTCAACTTATATGCTCCGGCTTTCCGGTCAAAATAGATATTGCAGGAAGCCTTTTTGTCCTCATATAAGGGATTGAAGAAATTCCGCCCCACACGCCACTGACAAGTGATGTAATGCTTAAAAACATTTAGCCCATTACTTGTTCTTTCTAAGATTTCTTCTTTCCTGAACATACAATTTGTGGTTTGTTACTAAGTCATTTACACATTCGGCATTGCTTCTAATTAACCGTTCTTCTAGCATCCGCTTGATTTCTCCGATTTTGTAGAAATACCGTCCCCGAATATTGGAATAGGCTATCGTTCCTGATGCCCGAAGCCTTTGCAATGTTTTATCGCTGATTTTCAAGAATGTACAGACTTCGTAACTATCCACCCATATTTCATCCTCATTGATACTCTCGATTTCTTGTTTGTTAAGGATAAAATCAGCAATCGTATTAATCTTTGCTTCCAATTCCTTAAAGGCTTTCGATTCTATTGTTATGACATCCATAATTGTAACTTATTGATTCGCTGCAAAGTTCGGGTGTTCTGAGATATGAATTTCACAAGACAAACCCAAGTTGGGTGAGATTTTTTATTGAAGAACCTATACATTGTTGATTCTGAAGAAAATGACTTGATGGAATATTTAATGGACTGCAAAGTCTGTTGATTCTAAGAAGAATAGAAGTAGGTTCAGAGCGTAGAATAAGCAGATAACCCAAGTTGGGTTCAACTTGGGTTACCTAATTTTCTCTTTGCGATAATTTATCAATTCAAAACAATATAAATGATCGTCAATTATTCAATATTTTCATTGCTTGTTTTAAATGTGCTTTCAATTTTGCAAAGAAGTTTTATTTTAGAGAATGACACATTTGTTTCCTTGAATAGATTTTTGGTGAGTGCGAAAGCATTTAACAGAGCTTTGTTTAGACTTTCTTTTGTAATTACAGGAACAATAGTCTGATATTTTTTGTACCAATAGGATGAAATATCTACCTCCAGTTTTTTTGTTGGACTCTCCCAATGTTTTTCTGATTGTTCATATATCCTTATCAACCACAATGCATATTTTTGGATATATTGAAAGATACTATGTAGGTGTGCATATTCTCCTCTTTGGAAAAGATTGGATGCAAAAAGTAAATTGTTTATTAATGAATCAGCAAGCCATTCAATCTGAATTGGAGTATTATGAATTGGTTTATAAGGAGGCTCAATGTCATTTAATACATCTGTAAGTAAACCGTCCTTATCTACTAAATTCATCTTCTCTTTAAACTCAAATGAAGTGTGTCCTTGCCAACTTTTGATTATTGAAATCTCTTT
>Ga0172378_10001336_pt1 | contig 22715 bp, 17 predicted proteins | sample GrowelOW332metaG_FD_119755 | JGI IMG/M metagenome (GOLD analysis project Ga0172378, IMG submission 119755) | Groundwater microbial communities from an aquifer near a municipal landfill in Southern Ontario, Canada - Pumphouse #3_1 metaG | ecosystem: Environmental > Aquatic > Deep subsurface >... | reverse complement strand
CTCAGCTTTATTTTAACATTTTCACTTATTAAAATTTATACTAATTATTCTATTACATATAAATTAATTGAAGCATTAATAGCAGCGGTTATTTTCTTTGTTGTAAGGGAATCTTTTTATAAAAGTCTTGGAATAGAGTTTGATTATAATCAGAAAATAGATTTTTTGAATGGAATATATATAGAAAAAATAAAAAAGATATTCTATAGAAGATTAGACAATTATTCAGATGTACTTTATAAGATGTCAAATACCTTAGATGAACTGGTTGGAAATGAAAACCTGACAATAAAAAATAAGAGCTCTGAGCTTATTCAAAACCTGGCGGATACTGTATGCTCTGGCTGCAGCATGAGAAATTTATGCTGGAAGAGAGAAAGCTACAAAACTTATCAGGGCTTTAGTGAGCTTATAGAAAATTATCAAAACAGCAATAAATCTATTCCTAAGTCTTTAGATGATAAATGTTTAAAAAGGACAGAGCTTATAAGGCGTGCTGAGGATATTGTTAATAGATTTATAATAAGTCAGATGTGGGAAAGCAGGCTTAATGAAGGAAGAGAAATAATTGCATCTCAGATAAATAATATTGCTCTTTCAGTGGAGGAAGTGGCATCAGAAATAGATTCATATATTAAATTTGATCCTATATCTGAAGAAAAGATTAAAAGAGCACTTAGGAAAAAAGGTATTTCCTTTAACCAGGTATTTTGCTTTGTTGAAAAAAATGGCCGAAACATTGTTAACATAGACAGAACTGCCTGCAATGGAAGTCAATTTTGTAAAAAAAACATTCTTCCTGAAATAAACAGGGCTTTAGATAAGACTATGTGCCTTTCAAAGGATGGGTGCAGCATAGACTCCTCAAATAACTGCAGTATTAATTTTGTTGAGACTCCTGAGTATCATATTGCTTCCTTCGTACAATCCATAAGTAAAGATGGAGAGGTATGCTGCGGTGATAGTTACTATTTTGGTGATATTGATGACGGAAATTATATAAGTATAATAAGTGACGGAATGGGAACGGGACCTCAGGCAGGTCAGGAAAGCAGGGCTTCTGTGGAACTGATTGAAAAGCTTACCAGATATGGATTTTCAAAAACTACTGCAATTAATACAGTAAATTCTATTATGACACTTAAATTTACTCAGGATGAAAAATTCTCTACGGTAGATATGATGAGTGTTGATCTTTATTCGGGGGAGGCTGATTTTATAAAGGTAGGTGCAGTGCCTTCTTTTATAAAAAACGGAGAAAAGGTAGAGATTATTGAGTCCAGGACTCTTCCCATAGGTGTTCTTGATAAGGCGGATATTGATACAAAAAATAAAAAGCTTAAGCAGGGAGATATGATTATTATGATGAGTGATGGGATTTTAGACTATAATAATCAAAATGCGGGAGACTCAGAATGGCTTAAAGACTTTCTTATTTCAAAAAAGACAATAGATCCTGAAAAACTTTGCAATGAAATAATGGAAAAATCAAAGGAGCTTAGAAAAAATAAGATAAACGATGATATGACAGTGGTAGTTTCTAAGGTTTATCAGATATATTAATAATAGCCTGCATTTATTGCAGGTTATTATTATGCTATAATAGGAAATAAAAAAAGGGTGATAGTGTGGAGGCCAGAAATATTGCAGAAGCAGCAATTGAAGAATATCATATGATAGAAAAAGGCCAGAAGGTGCTTGTAGGAGTTTCCGGAGGGCCTGATTCTATGTGCCTTCTTCATATACTTATAGAATTAAGCAGGACTTTAGATTTTAAAGTTTTTGCTGCTCATATAAATCATAAAATAAGAGGAATTGAGGGAGACTTAGACCAGGAGTATGTAAAAAATTATTGCTTATCAAATAACATTCCATTTTACTCGGGGCAGTATAATGTGGAGGAAATTGCCAGGATAAGAAAAATTTCCACAGAAACCTGTGGAAGAGAAATAAGATATAACTTTTTTAAGGAGCTTTCGAAAAAGCTATCCATAGATAAAATAGCACTGGCTCATAATGCTAATGATAACGCAGAAACTTTAATCATGAGACTTATGAGAGGAACAGGCTTAGATGGACTAATAGGCATTAAGCCTGTTAGAGACGAAATATTTATAAGGCCGCTTATAAATGTATCAAGAAAAGAAATTGAAGAATACTGCAGGGAAAATAATATTATTCCAAGAATAGACAGAACAAATAGTGAAGCCATATATAAAAGAAATAAAATCAGGCTGGAGCTGATTCCATATATTAATCAAAATTTTGAGGGTGATATAATAAAATCCCTAAACAAATTATCAAGAACCTTAGAGCCGGATATTGAATATTTAAATCAGGCATCATGGGAAAAATATAAGGAATATTGCGAGGAAAACCAGGGAAGAGTAATAATTAAGAAAGATGCCTTTTTTCTTCCCACAGCAATACTTACCAGGATAATAAGGAAAGCATTTTTTTATGTAAGTAAAAAAAACTATAATCTGGAAAGCTGCCATGTAGAAGATACGATTAAATTATATGGCAGGGAAACAGGAAGAAAAATAAATCTGCCGGAAGAAATAGTTGCTATTAATAATTATAAGGATATAATATTAGAGGTAAAAGCAAAAAAAATAGAAAAAAATAAAATGTTCAAACTTAATATTGGTGAAAATAATATAAAGGAATTAGGACTTAATATAATTATAAATATTATTGAAAAAAAAGAAGAATTAATAAAAAATTCAGATGTAAAATATTTTGATTATGATAAAATAAAAGGTGATATTCAGTTAAGATTCAGAACAGATGGAGACAGGTTTGTGCCCCTTGGCATGAGCGGTGAAAAAAAGCTGAAGGATCTTTTTATTGATCTAAAGATAGAAAGAGAAAAAAGAGACGAAATACCGCTTATATGTTTTGGAGATGTCATAGCCTGGGTATATGATTACAGGATAAGTGATAAATTTAAATTGGACAAAAATTCAAAAAAAATTCTTGAGATAAAAATTGAAAGTGAGGATATTTAAATGCAAAATGATCTTGAAAAGATTCTGCTTACAGAGCAGCAGCTATATCAGAAGATTACTGAAATTGGAAGTATGATAAGTGAAGATTATAAGGGTAAGGATTTGATACTGATAGGCGTTTTAAAGGGCTCAGTTCTTTTCATGGCAGATCTTCTCAAAAAGATTACTATTCCCTGCAGTATGGATTTTATGGCTGTATCATCCTACGGCAACACAACGCAGTCTTCAGGCGTAGTAAGGATATTAAAAGATCTTGACTTTGAGATTAAAGATAAGGACGTTTTAATAGTTGAGGATATAATAGACTCGGGTTTTACTCTAAGGTATCTGATGGAGTATCTTAAGGGAAGGGACCCAAAGAGTATTAATATAGCCTGCCTTCTTAATAAACCTGACAGAAGAAAGGTAGATATGTCTGTGAAATATTTAGGCTTTGATATACCTGATTATTTTGTAGTAGGCTATGGACTTGATTATGCTGAAAAGTATAGAAACCTGCCTTACATAGGTATATTAAAGGAAAACATATATAAATAATTATAATCTGTTGCAGAGGCAGTTTTGTTATGATAAAATTTAATGTACTGAAAGAGAGGGGGGCCATGGATGAAGAAACTATCAAGTGGCGCAATTTGGTTAATAATAACTGCAATGGTTTTTGTATCAGCTTATTTTATGTTACAAGGCACTAAAACATCAAATATCATTATTTATGCTCAATTTCAAAAGGAATGGAACAAAGATAATATTAAAACAGCAGAATTCAAACAAGAGAATAATAAAATAACTGGTACTCTAAAGGATGGCACAAGCTTTGAAACCTATGTTCCTATAGAGACACTAAATGATTTTATAAATAGAAATCCTAAAGATAATGGCCAGGTAGATATGAAATTTACTGAGCCTGTTACTACTCCTTTATGGCTTACTTATATGCCTATGGTTTTAGCAGTAGTTATGATGATAATTTTCTGGTTTGTATTTATGCAGCAGTCTCAAGGCGGAGGCGGCGGCAGAGGAGTAATGAATTTTGGCAAGAGTAAGGCTAAAATGGCAACTCCGGATAAGCAAAAGATTACCTTCAATGATGTAGCAGGAGCAGAGGAAGAAAAATTAGAACTGGCAGAATTAGTTGATTTTCTTAAAAGACCTAAAAAATACCTGGATATGGGAGCTAGAATACCAAAAGGAGTTCTGCTCATAGGACCTCCGGGAACAGGTAAAACATTATTTGCAAAGGCAATCGCCGGAGAAGCTGGAGTTCCATTTTTCAGCATATCAGGTTCAGATTTTGTTGAGATGTTTGTAGGTGTAGGAGCATCAAGAGTAAGAGACTTGTTTGAGCAGGCTAAAAAGAATTCACCTTGTATAATATTTATTGATGAAATAGATGCAGTTGGAAGACAAAGAGGAGCAGGTCTTGGCGGAGGTCACGATGAAAGGGAACAGACTTTAAACCAGCTTCTTGTTGAGATGGACGGATTTGGTATAAATGAAGGCATTATTATGCTGGCAGCTACCAACAGGCCAGACATATTAGACCCTGCACTGCTAAGACCAGGCAGATTTGACAGACAGGTTTTGGTAGGTATTCCTGATGTAAAGGGAAGAGAAGAAATAATGAAGGTTCATTCTAAGAATAAGCCTTTAGATGAAAATGTTAAACTTAACATACTGGCAAAAAGAACTCCTGGTTTTACAGGAGCAGATATAGAGAACCTGATGAATGAAGCAGCACTTCTTTCAGTTAGAAACAGCAAGACAAAGATTGGCATGGATGAACTGGAAGAAGCAATAACAAGAGTTGTTGCAGGACCGGAAAAAAAGAGCAGAGTTATAGATGATGAAGATAAGAGACTTACAGCATATCATGAAGCAGGTCATGCTGTTGTAATGAAGCTCCTTCCCCATGCGGATCCTGTTCATCAGATCAGTATAATACCAAGAGGAATGGCTGGAGGATATACTATGCACCTTCCTGAAAAGGACAGATCCTATATGTCCAGCAAAAAGCTGAGAGATGAAATAGTTGGATTGTTAGGTGGAAGAGTGGCAGAAAAGCTGGTTTTAGGAGACATAAGCACTGGAGCTAAAAGTGATATAGAAAGAGCTACTTCTATAGCAAGAAGGATGGTTATGGAATTTGGTATGAGCGATGAGCTTGGACCAATCAGCTTTGGCGGTGACCACGATGAGATATTTATCGGAAGAGATTTAGGCAGAAGCAGAAACTTCAGCGAAGAAGTAGCTGCAAGAATTGACAATGAAATAAGAAAGCTTATTGATGAAGCTTACACAAAAGCACAAAATTTATTAACAGAAAATATTAATAAACTTCACTTAGTAGCACAAGCTCTTCTCGAAAATGAAAAATTAGATGCAGCAGAATTTGAAGAATTATTTAACAGAGGTTAGCTAAGCTAACCTCTTTATTTTGATAAGGAGGTAATATATGGAATATGGAATTAAGCTGGGAGAGGAATTAGTAAAAGAGACAACAGTAACGGAAGATATGTCTGCAAAAAAAATTGGATCTGGTTCTGTTGACGTCTTTTCAACTCCTTCATTGATATCCCTAATGGAAAATGTATCTCAGACGTTGCTTCAGAAGTTTCTAAGTGAAGGATACTCATCTGTAGGAATAAATATTAATGTAAATCATATTAAGGCTACTAAGATAGGAGCCAAGGTTACCTGTAAAGCATCAATATCAGAAGTAACTGGTAAGAAGGTTGCATTTAATGTAGAAGCTTATGATGAAAAGGGAAAAATAGGCGAAGGTACTCATAAAAGGTACATAATAAATGTGAAAGAATTTATTAATAGATTATAGGGGTGGTATTATGAAAACGGATATTCAAATAGCGCAGCAGGCTAAAATGGAACCTATTGTGAAAATTGCTGAAAAGCTGAAGCTAAGTGAGGATGATATTGAGCTGTATGGCAAATATAAATGCAAAATATCACTAGATGTACTAAAAAGGGCGAAAAAAGAGGGAAAGCTGATACTTGTTACTGCCATAAATCCAACTCCTGCAGGAGAGGGTAAGTCTACAGTTACAGTAGGACTGGGTGATGCCCTGACCAGACTTGGAAAGAAAACTGTAATTGCACTTAGAGAGCCATCACTGGGTCCTGTGTTTGGAGTGAAAGGGGGAGCTGCAGGCGGTGGATATGCCCAGGTAGTTCCTATGGAGGATATAAACCTTCATTTTACAGGCGATATGCACGCCATTACATATGCAAATAACTTATTAGCAGCGTCTATAGATAATCATATTCATCAGGGTAATCAGCTTCAGATAGATGCCAGAAGAATAGTATTTAAAAGAGTACTGGATATGAATGACAGAGCTCTTAGAGGTATTGTGGTAGGTCTTGGAGGAAAGGTTAATGGATTTCCCAGAGAAGACGGATTTATGATAACAGTTGCTTCCGAAATAATGGCTATTCTTTGCCTATCAGAAAATCTTATGGATTTAAAAAGGCGAATGGGTGATATTCTTGTAGCTTATAACATAAAGGGAGAGCCTGTTTACTGCAGAGATTTAAATGTTCAGGGAGCTATGACCCTTCTTATGAAAGATGCAATTAAGCCAAACCTGGTACAGACATTAGAAAATACTCCTGCAATTATCCACGGAGGACCTTTTGCAAATATAGCTCATGGCTGCAACAGTATATTAGCTACAAAAATGGCTCTTTCACTTGGAGACTACGTAGTTACAGAAGCAGGCTTTGGAGCTGATCTTGGTGCTGAGAAGTTCTTTGATATTAAGTGCAGATATGGAAATCTAAAACCTGCCTGCACGGTTTTAGTTGCTACTATAAGGGCATTAAAACATCACGGCGGAGCAGCAAAGGATAAATTAAATGAAGAAAATTTAGATGCCTTAAAAGCAGGTATAGAAAACTTAGGAAAACAAATAGAAAATATAAAGAGCTTTAAGGTTCCGGTAGTTGTTTCAATAAATGCCTTTGTAGCAGATACAGAAAAAGAAATTGAATTTATTAAAAATTACTGCCATAGTAAGGGAGTTCATGTTCAGCTTACAAAAGTATGGGAAAAAGGCGGCGAAGGCGGAATAGATTTAGCAAATGCTGTTATTAAAACTATAGAAGAAGAAAAAAATAATTTCCAGCCAATATATGACATAAATTTACCAATAAAAGATAAAATGAATATAATAGCAAAAACTATATATGGAGCTGATGGAGTAGAATGGAGCTTAGCTTCCTTAAAACAGGTTAAAGAGATAGAATCTTTAGGACATGATAAGCTGCCTATATGTGTTGCAAAAACTCAGTATTCATTATCAGATAATCCATCTCTTCTTGCCAGACCTTCAGGGTTTAAGATAAATGTAAAAGAGGTCAGACTTTCAAATGGAGCTGGCTTCATAATTGCTCTTACCGGAGATATTATGACAATGCCCGGTCTGCCCAAGGTTCCGGCAGCAGTAAAAATGGATATTAATGAAGATGGAAGTATAGTAGGATTATTTTAAGCTGCAGTTTACTGCAGCTTTTCTAATTAATCCAGATACAAGATATAGTTTGAATTTACATAAGTTTTTAACTTTTTCAATATTTTTGCATATTGATTAAATGAAAGCCTTGCTGCTGCCAAGGATTGATTTGCATCCCTTAGTACCCTTTCTGTTATTCTTATATTTGCTGATTTGATAACATCGTTAAAAAAATAACTAATTTTACCATATTATAAATAATGGAATAGTATAAATAATAAGTATTTTAGAATTTTAATTTCTTGACAAAAAACTAACTACTGATAAAATAAAAGTGATTGTAAATTGAGGTGGTATTATGATTTTTGTAATAGATGTAGGAAATACTAATATTGTATTGGGTGTTTTTGATAAAGATAAGCTTAAAGTAAACTGGAGAATTTCTACCGATTATACAAGAACTGCAGATGAATTTGGTATTCAATTCTTAGCATTATTTAGTAATGAGGGGATAGATATTAGTAATATTGACGGAATAATAGTATCCTCTGTAGTACCTAATATTATGCATTCTCTTACCCATAGTTTGCGTAAGTATTTTCATATAGAACCAATTGTGGTAGGTCCTGGTGTTAAGACCGGTATAAATATAAAGTATGATAATCCTAAAGAGGTAGGGGCTGACAGAATAGTAAATGCAGTAGCTGCTCATGAAAAACATAATAAGAATTTAATCATAATTGACTTTGGAACTGCTACTACCTTTTGTGCTGTATCTTCATGCGCAGATTACTTAGGAGGAACCATAAGCCCAGGAATCAAAATATCAGCAGATGCTTTATTTGAAAAAGCTGCAAAGCTTCCCAGTATTTCACTTATTAAGACTGAAAATGTTATATGCAAAAATACAATCACCAGTATGCAGTCCGGCATTATAAACGGTTACATAGGTTTAGTTGAGTATATAGTGAAAAAGATGAAAGGAGAACTTAAATCGAATAATCCGGGTGAAGTATTAGTAATAGCAACAGGAGGCCTTTCAAAGCTTATTGCTAAATATACAGAGGCTATTGATTATGTAGATTCAAATCTTACACTGGATGGACTTAGAATAATATACGACAAGAATAAAAAAGAGGACTAAAATGAAAATAGGAAACTTAGAATTAAAAAGCAATGTACTTCTGGCTCCTTTAGCAGGAGTTACAGATACGGTTTTTAGGAATATATGTCTGGAATATGGAGCAGGGTTCGTATATTCAGAGATGGTAAGTTCCAAAGGAATTTATTTTGATAACAGCAAAACAAGAGATCTTTTATATGTGTCAGAAGAAGAAGCTCCTATTGGCGTTCAGCTTTTTGGAAGTGATCCTCTTATTATGGCAGCAGCTGCGGATGTGTTAAACCGGAGAGATGATGTTTCTCTTGTTGATATTAACATGGGATGCCCTGTACCAAAAGTAGTAGATAATGGAGAAGGCTCCGCACTTATGAAAAACATTCCGCTGGCCATGAATATTGTCAGTGAAGTAAAGAAGGCATCTGAAAAGCCTGTTACTGTTAAGTTTAGAAAAGGATTTGATGAAACCTCAGTAAATGCTGTGGAGTTTGCAAAGGCTATGGAAGAAGCTGGAGCAGATGCTGTTACTGTTCATGGCAGGACAAGAAAGCAGGAGTATAGCGGGAATTCAGATATTGATATAATAAGAAAGGTTAAAGAAGCGGTTTCCATACCTGTTATCGGAAACGGAGATATATTCACTAAAGAGGATGCCTTGAATATGTTTCAAAAAACAAAATGCGATGGAATTATGGTAGCACGTGGAACTTTAGGGAATCCATTCATATTCAGAGAAATACATGCATATTTAAATGGTAAAGAAACTAAGCAGGTAAGTGACAGAGAAAGAATAGACGTTTGCATATACCATTATAAGAAAGCTCTTGATATGTATGAAGAAAAAACAGCAGTAAAGGAAATGAGAAAACATATAGGCTGGTATATAAAGGGAATGAAGAATTCAGCTCAAATGAGAGATATTATAAATTCTGAAGACGACAAAAACAGGGTCATAGAACTTTTAGAGGAATATAAAGAGGTATTGTAGAATATTTTAATAAAATTTAAATATAAATAAATAATATTGACAACTTATTACACCTGGATTATAATATCTACTTAATTCAGGAAATTGTATATTTGCTGCCAAAGCTTACATATACAGTTTCCTAATTATATTTAGTCAAAGTGAAAATATTAAAAAGGGGAGAAATGTATGGCAGGATCAAAGAAATACGTAATGACTTATGAGGGAGTTAAGAAAATCGAAGAAGAACTGGATTATTTAAAGACAACTAAAAGGCAAGAGATAACTGAAAAAATAAAGGTTGCCCGTTCATTTGGTGATTTAAGTGAAAATGCAGAATATGATGAGGCTAAAAATGATCAGGCATTCATGGAAGGAAGAATAATTCAGCTTGAAACCATGCTTAAAAACGTAGAAGTAGTAGATGAAAGCGAACTAGCAAAAGATAAGGTATCCCTAGGATCATTTGTTAAGGTTAAAGATTATACATTTGATGAGGAAGCAGAATACGAAATAGTTGGATCATCCCAGGCTGATCCAATGACGGATAAAATATCAATTGATTCACCTGTTGGAATGGCTTTAGTCGGGAAAGGTGTTGGAGAAATAGTTGAAGTACCTGTGCCAGATGGAGTGGAGAAGTTTGAAATATTAAGCTTAAGAAGATAATGGAGGTAAAAAATGTCAAAGGAAGAAACAAATTTGCAATTACTGGAAGAACAGTATAATGAGCAGATAGCTCAGAGAATGCAGAAGTTAGCTGATATGCAGAAGGATGGCAAAGATCCATTTGATGTGTACAAAGTAGAAAGAAGCCATACTTCAAAACAGGTTAAAGAAAGCTTCGATGAGCTGGAAGGTAAAGATGTAACTGTAGCAGGAAGACTTATGTCTAAAAGAGTTCACGGTAAGGCAGGATTTTCTGATATACATGACAGATATGGCAAGATTCAGTTATATATAAGAATAGACGACGTTGGTGAGGAAAGACTTAAAGAGTATAAGTCTTTTGACATTGGAGACATAATCAGCATTACCGGAATGGTATTTAAAACTAAGACAGGAGAAGTTACATTACACATAAAAGAGTTCCAGCTGCTTTGCAAATCTCTTAAACCGCTTCCTGAAAAATGGCATGGACTTAAGGACCCTGATTTAAGATACAGACAAAGATATGTGGATCTTATAATGAATGAAAATGTTAAGGATACCTTCCTTAAAAGAATTGGTATTATAAGAGCTATAAGAGAATTTCTTGATAATAAAGATTATTTAGAGGTGGAAACACCGATACTTTCTCCAATAGCAGGAGGAGCAGCAGCAAGACCATTTACAACTCATCACAACGCTCTTAACTTAGATATGTATCTTAGAATAGCTACAGAATTATATCTAAAGAGGCTTATAGTTGGAGGATTTGAAAAGGTTTATGAAATAGGCAAGGATTTTAGAAATGAAGGAATAGATGTAAGGCATAATCCTGAATTTACAATGATTGAATTATATGAAGCCTATGCTGATTATAATGATATGATGGAGCTTACAGAAAATATGACAGCCTATGTTGCTGAAAAAGTTCTTGGAACAACAAAGATAAACTATCAGGGAACAGATTTAGACTTAACACCTCCATGGAGAAGAATAACCATGGTAGATGCAGTAAAAGAGTATGCCGGAGTAGATTTTGATAAAATAAATTCTGATGATGAGGCAAGAGCTTTAGCAAAGGAAAAGCACGCAGAGCTTAAAAAGGAGCTTAAAGACTCCTCAAAGGGAGACATCTTAAATGCCTTCTTTGAAGAATATGCTGAGCAGCATATGATACAGCCTACCTTTGTTATGGATTATCCGGTAGAGATATCTCCTCTTACAAAGAAAAAGAGAGGAAACGAAGCTTATACAGAGAGATTTGAAGGCTTTATATATGGAAGGGAAATATGTAATGCTTATTCAGAACTTAACGATCCTATAGTTCAAAAGGAAAGATTCCTTCAGCAGTTAAAGGAAAGAGAATTAGGGGATGATGAAGCATATATGATGGATGACGATTTTATCAATTCATTGGAAATTGGTATGCCGCCAACCGGAGGACTTGGGATAGGAGTAGACAGAATAGTTATGTTCCTTACAGATTCTTATTCAATCAGGGATGTTATACTATTTCCAACGATGAAACCAAATAGAGAATAAGTGCCGGATTTCGGCACTTTTTTTTATTTACCTATTGAAATTTTATTTCTGCATGGTATAATTATTTTTATATTCCACGGTAGCTCAATGGTGGAGCACTCGGCTGTTAACCGATAGGTTGGAGGTTCGAGCCCTCTCCGTGGAGCCAATTTAATATTCATGATGAAGGATATTTCATAGAAATTAAGTCTATAAAGAGAGACTGCAAAAGGTGAGAGCAGTTTAGACCTTTCTTTGATTGGAAATCCTAAGTGAGAAGTCAAAAGCAGGGCACTTGCCAAGAAGGGTGGAACCGCGGAAGTTTACTTTCGTCCCTTTGGTAGAGTATGCTCTTTTTTTATTTTATAAAAAGGAGTGATAATATGACAAAAGATGTAACAATGGATAAGATAGTAGGTCTTTGTAAAAACAGAGGATTTGTATTTCCAGGCTCGGAGATATACGGAGGACTTGCAAATGCATGGGATTATGGTCCTTTAGGTGTAGAATTTAAAAATAATGTAAAAAAGGCCTGGTGGAGAAAATTTGTTCAGGAAAGCAAGTATAATGTAGGTCTTGATTGTGCCCTTCTAATGAATAATGAAGTATGGGTAGCATCAGGACATTTAGGTGGATTTTCTGATCCCCTTATGGACTGCAAGGAATGCAAATCAAGATGGAGAGCAGATAAATTAGTAGAGGATTATTTAGTAGAGACAAAAGCTGAAAAAACTTCTGCTGACGGCTGGAGTAATGAAGAGCTGCTGACCTTTATAAATGAGCATCATATAACTTGTCCCAGCTGTGGAAAAAGCAATTTTACAAATATAAGAAAATTTAACCTAATGTTTAAAACATTTCAGGGAGTGACAGAAGACGCTAAATCTGAAATTCATTTAAGACCGGAAACTGCTCAGGGGATGTTCGTTAATTTTAAGAATGTTCAAAGGTCTTCAAGAAAGAAAGTTCCATTTGGAATAGCACAGGTTGGGAAATCCTTCAGAAACGAGATAACCCCGGGAAACTTTACATTCAGAACCAGAGAATTTGAGCAGATGGAGCTGGAGTTTTTCTGCCAGCCTGGAACAGATTTAGAATGGTTCAAATACTGGAAGGATTTTTGCCATAACTTCCTGCTGTCTTTAGGCATGAATGATGAAAGTATTAGATTTAGAGACCATGAAAAGGAAGAATTGTCATTTTACAGCAAAGCTACCACAGATATAGAATTTCTATTCCCCTTTGGCTGGGGAGAGCTGTGGGGCATAGCAGACAGAACAGACTATGACCTTAAACAACATATGGAGCATTCAGGGGTTGATCTTTCTTACTTAGACCCTGCAACAAATGAAAAATATGTTCCATACTGTATAGAGCCGGCATTAGGTGCTGACAGAGTAGCTTTAGCATTTTTAATTAATGCTTATGAGGAAGAGCAGCTGGAAAATGGAGACTCAAGAGTTGTACTTCATCTGCATCCTGCTTTAGCTCCATTTAAGGCTGCTGTACTTCCTCTTACTAAGAAGGTATCTGATAAAGCAAATGAAGTATATGATATTTTAAGGAAAAAATTTAATGTGGATTATGATGAAGCTGGAAGCATAGGAAAGAGATACAGAAGAGAAGACGAAACAGGAACTCCATACTGCATTACAGTTGACTTTGATACATTAGAAGATGATACAGTAACTATAAGAGACAGAGATACAATGACTCAGGAAAGATTAAAAATAGACCAGCTTGTAAGCTTCTTAGAAAATAAAATTGAATTTTAAAACCCTTAGGGGTTTTAATTTTTCACAAAACTAGTGTTATAATATAGGCAAGAAGCTTTGGAGGTAAAAGGTATTATGAGAAGAAATTTTGAAGAATTTAAATCATTTATAAATGGTAAAAAAACCGCAGTTGTTGGAATTGGAATATCAAATACTCCATTAATATATTTTCTTAAAGAACTTGGGGCCCTAGTTACTGCCTTTGATATGAAAAGTTTAGATAAGCTTGGAGAAATAGGAAACCAGCTTATAAAGGATGGGATAAAGCTGGAGCTGGGAGATGATTATCTGAGTAAGCTGAGTGGCTTTCAGGTAATATTTAAAACTCCATCTTTAAGAATAGATAATCCTGCATTAATATCTGCAAAAAAAGAGGGAGCCTACATAACCTCGGAGATGGAGGAATTTGTAAGATATACAAAGGGAACTGTATTTGGAGTTACAGGAAGTGACGGAAAGACAACGACAACTACCATTATTTATGAGATGCTGAAAGGGGCAGGATACAAAACATATGTAGGAGGAAACATAGGAGCTCCCCTATTTTCAAAAATTGAAGAGATAACAGAAAAAGACATGGTAGTTTTAGAGCTTTCTTCATTTCAGCTTATGACAATGAATGTTTCCATAGATATAGCTGTTGTAACAAATCTTTCCCCAAACCATCTTGATATTCATAAAGATATGGATGAATATATAGATGCAAAGAAAAACGTATACAGGTATCAGGATCAGAATGGGATTTTAATATTAAATAGAGATAACGCTATAACATTTTCAATGAAGGATGAGGCAAAAGGAAAAGTACTTATGTTCTCCAGAAAGGAAAAGATAGAAGAGGGTGCCTGCGAAGATGGAGATAATCTGACTCTTTTCGGGGAAACAATTTGCAGCAGGGAAGATGTAATTCTGCCTGGAGACCACAATGTAGAAAACCTTCTGGCAGCATATCTGGCCGTACATAATTATGTAAAACCAGAAATCCTGAAAGAAGTAAGCATAAACTTTAAAGGTGTGGAGCATAGACAAGAGCTGGTAAGAACCTATAAGGGAGTAAAATACTATAATGATTCTATAGCCTCCAGTCCAACCAGAACTCTGGCAGGACTGAAATCATTTAAAAAACCGGTTATATTAATTGCAGGAGGCTATGATAAGAATATTCCCTTTGATATTCTGGCAGAAGAAGGAATAGATAAAGTTAAAGCCTTAATTCTATCCGGGAATACCAAGGAAAGTATAAGTCAGGCTTTTAAAAGGGTTATGAAGATAAGAAATATTAACCTTAGAATATTCATGGAGGACTCATTTTTAGAGTCTGTCTTAAAGGCAAAAGAAATAGCAGTACCCGGAGATATTGTTACACTATCGCCAGCTTGTGCCAGCTTTGATATGTTTAAAAACTTTGAAGAAAGAGGCAAAAAGTTTAAAGAAATAGTAAATGAGTTTTAAGGGGAGGATACCTTGGAAAATAAAGACAGTGTAATTATTGATGATCTTATAAAGATAGGACTTACAAAATATGAGGCTATGCTGTATATAACACTGCTTAAAACACCTGAGATAACTGCTTATGAAATAAGTAAAAGGTCTATGATACCACAATCTAAAATATATGATGTGGTTAAAAGCGTGGCTAATAAAGGACTCGTGATTGTAAATGATTCAAAGCCGGTTAAGTACTCAGCTCTTCCTATTGATGAATTTTTAGACAGGTATAAGAGAGAGACAGATGATACCTTATCATATCTTAAAAAAAATATTATAAATATTGATAAGACTGAAAGAGTAGATTTTATGTGGCATATTAATGGAGCAGATAGGATACTCAGTAAGCTTAAGGCAATGATAAAAGGAGCTAAAAAAAGTATATATATGTCTGTTTGGGCTGAAGACTATAATTATCTATATAAAGAATTACTGTCAGCCAGTAAAAAGGGAATAGAAATTGTAGCGGTGCTTTATGGGGAGCCTGAAAAAAAGGTTGGGCAGGTTTACTATCATGAGATGCATGGTATGGAAAAGGATGCAGAGGAAAACGGAAGGTGGATGAGCATTGTTGTAGATTATAAGCAGTGCTTATTCAATATATTTACACCAACAGAAGCTACCGGAGTCTGGACTGAAAATAAGGCTTTCATGCTGCTGGCGGAATGTTTTGTAACTCACGATATTTTCATTGCAGAAATATATTTAAAACATAAAGATGAACTGGACAGGGAATTTGGGCACAATTTGCAGAAGATAAGGGAAAAGTTAAGTATTGGATAAAAAATTTTTAATTTATTTTTCTGTATATTTATAACATGAATTAATAAAATTTTAACAATCCTATGAAAACTATTACAAGAAAAACTGAATAAATATTCTAAAACCCTGAAAGTCGTGTTAAATATGTATTTGACACGGCTTTTGTTATTTAATATAATCAAAAAGTAATAACCACCAGGGTGGTTGATAATAAAAGAATAGATACGAAGGGAGATAAACAAATGGAACAGGATAGTAAAAAATTAGGGCTTTTTCTTCTGGTAGCACTGGGAATAGGGTCAATGATTGCAGGTGGTATTTTTAACAGCCCCACAGATCTTATAAGTAAAGCTAATCCTTTGGCAATAATAATTGCATGGACCATTGGAGGATTAGGAGTACTAATGCTGGCATTTGTATTTCAAATACTGTCAAACAGAAAGCCTGAATTAAAAGGAGGAGTATACTCATATGCTAAGGCAGGTTTTGGAGAATTTATAGGCTTCAACTCAGGCTGGGGATATTGGCTCAGTGGTTTTTTAGGAAATGTGGCATTTTTCACAATTATATTTAAAACTATTAACAGCTTACTGGGAACAGGAAATGAATTAAGTCCATTAGTAACATTTGTACTGGGATCTATATTATTATGGGTCTATCATTACATGATAAGCAAAGGAATAAGAAATGCCAGTGTATACAATGCAATAGTTACGGTGGCAAAAGTAGTTCCGTTAGTGCTTGTAATTATATTTGGTTTATTAGTTTTCAAATTTGGATTATTTTCAGTGCCTAACTGGAAGACAATACTTGCAGCAACCGGTGATACAACTACCTTAGGTACTCAGATAAATAATGCTATGGGAACGATTCTATGGTGTTTTGTAGGCATTGAAGCTGCAGTTGTAATGTCAACAAGAGCAGAAAATACAAAAATAGTAGGAAAAGCAACAGTAATAAGTTTTTTAATAACATTATGTCTTTATATGCTGATTTCAATAATAGCTATGGGAATTGTTCCAGCAAAGGAATTGGCTCAGGCAGGAACTCCTCTTGCAGATGTACTTAGCAGAACAATTTTAAAAGGAGCAGGCGGCATTATTGTAAAGCTGGGTCTTCTTATATCAGTTCTTGGGGCATTAATCAGCTGGGTTTTATTAACTGCTGAAATTCCATATGTAGTAGCTGCTGATGGAGCAATGCCAAAATGGTTTGCCAAAGAGAATAAAGCAGGTGTTCCAATAAATTCACTGATTTTTTCTAATGGTATTACACAGGTATTCTTATTGTTTTTGATGATACCACAGCTTCAGAAAGCTTACAGCATGACTTATACCCTATCAACAACAAGCATACTGATTCCTTATCTTCTTTCTGCTTTATATGGTTTAAAGGTTTTATTACAGGAAAAGGGAAGTATAAAGGATATTACAATATCAGCAATTGCCGTAGTTTATGCACTATATGTAATATATGCTGTTGGATTAAAATATTTAGCTCTTACAGCGATACTATATGCAATAGGCAGTATTCCATTTTATATTACAAAGAAAGAAAAAAATCTGAAGCTTACGAAATCTGAGTTAATTGAACTTTCATGCATAGTTATTCTTGGTTTAATTATGATAGTTATGCTGGTAACTGGCAGAATCGGACTTTAATACAGGGGTGATTTTATGGTAACAATACAGGATATTTTATCAGCACGGGAAAGAATAAGTAAATATATTTATAATACACCGCTTGATTTTTCATACTATTTAAGCGACGAAAATACTAATGTATATTTAAAGCTGGAAGCACAGCAAAAACTAAAGAGTTTTAAAATAAGGGGAGCATTAAGCAAAATGACCTGGCTTTCAGATAAACAGAGGCTTGGTGGAGTAATGGCAGTTTCTTCAGGAAACCATGGAGCTGGTGTAAGTTATGCAGCTCATATTCTTGGAGGGATAAGAGCGAAAATTTTTGTGCCTGAAACAACTCCACAGCCAAAACTTGACAAAATTAAATACTATGGTGCAGAATTAATTAAGGTAGGGAAAAACTATGATGAAGCTCATGCTGCGGCAGAGTTGACCAGAAAAAAAGAGAAGCTTAGCTTCATTGATCCCTGCTCAGATATTCAGACAATTTCTGGTCAAGGCTCAATTGCATTTGAAATACTTGAAGCAAATCCTGATATAGATACAATAATTGCACCTATTGGAGGCGGCGGGCTTATAACAGGCATCAGCATTGCAGCTAAGCATATAAAACCATCAATTCAGATAATTGGTGTTCAGACGGCTGCCTGTCCTGCAATGGCAGCATCATTAAAGGACAAGAAATGTTATATAGATTATGAAACTGAGCCATCAATATGTGATGCTCTGGTTGGCGGTGTTGGAGAAATACCATATGAAATGGCGGATTTATGTATAGATGACATAATATTAGTTGATGAGGAAACTATAAAGAAAGCTATTGTAATGCTTTTATTAAAGGATAAAGTAGTAGCAGAACCTGCAGGTGCTGCAACCACCGCAGCATTTATTGACAATAAGGAAAGATTTGCAGGCAAAAATGTAGCTCTTATTGTATCAGGGGGGAACCTGGATGAAAACCTAATGTGCCGCCTTCTGGAAAGCTAGATAAAGATTTAAAAGAAATTTTTAAAAAGTTTTATGCATAATTATAATAAGGGAAATATTCAAAATTAGTAATAATAGTTATATTTAACTTTGAAAATAGATTAAAATATAGTTGGATGAATTATTTATGTATATAGCAGGTAATATTTGAAATAATAAAGACATAATAATATGAAAACTATTACATAGGCTTATGAATAATTATTCAAAGTTGGGAAAATACAAAATAAAAATGTATTTGACATAGCTATTTTAATTTTCTATAATCAAGTTGTAAAAACTAACCACCATGGTGGTTACTAAATATATTAATCGGGAGGATATGGTTATGGGAGAAAAGGTTTTAAATGTGACCTCTGAAATTGGACAACTTAAAAGTGTTCTTCTTCACAGGCCTGGACAGGAGATTGAAAATTTAACACCAGCACTGCTGGAAAGACTTTTATTTGATGACATTCCATATTTAAAGATTGCCAGAGAAGAGCATGATTATTTTGCACAGGAACTTAGAAATTCCGGTGTAGAGGTTTTATACTTAGAAGAGCTGGCAGCAGAAGCTATTTCTGATTCAAAGGTAAAATACAAATTTTTAAGCCAATTTGTAGATGAATCACGAGTTGAAAGTGAAGCTCTTAAAGAAGCACTTATTAATTATCTGACTGGCTTTAGTAATAAAGAAATGATAGATAAAATGATGGCAGGAATAAGAAAAGAAGAGTTAAAGAATTTTGAAAGAAACTCTTTATACGACCAGGTAAATTCCTTCTACCCATTCATTACAGACCCGATGCCAAACTTATATTTTACAAGAGATCCATTTGCTACAATAGGACATGGAATAACTCTGAATCATATGAGAACTGAAACTAGGAACAGGGAGACACTATTTGCTAAATATATATTTGAAAACCACCCAAGATATAAGGGATCTGACCTGCCTCTTTGGTTTGACAGAAATGAAACCACAGCAATAGAAGGTGGAGATGAACTTATATTAACCAAAGATGTAGTTGCAATTGGAATATCTCAGAGAACAGATTCAGCCTCAATAGAAAAAGTTTGCAAGAGATTATTTAATTCCGATGCAGGCTTTAAGACAGTACTGGCTTTCCATATACCGCCATCTAGAGCATTCATGCATTTAGATACAGTATTTACTATGGTAGACTACGATAAGTTTACAATACACCCTGAAATAGAAGGACCATTAACTGTATATACTATAACCAAGGGTGAAAATTCAAGAAATGGCTTGAATGTTGTAAAACAAAAAGATACACTGGAAAATATCCTGGGGACATATTTAGAGAAAAAGGTAACATTAATAAGATGCGGAGGCGGGGATCCGATTCATGCTGCAAGAGAGCAGTGGAATGACGGATCCAATACCCTTGCAATAGCACCAGGTGAGGTTGTGGTTTATTCAAGAAACCATGTCACAAATAAAATTCTTGAAAGCTACGGGCTTAAGCTGCATGTAATACCTTCATCTGAACTATCAAGAGGAAGAGGCGGCCCAAGATGTATGAGTATGCCGCTATTTAGAGAAGACTTAAAATAATATATAACACATAAGTAAAGGAGAGATTAATATGTCATTTAATTTAAGAAACAGAAGCTTTTTAACACTAATGGATTTCACACCAAAGGAAATTAATTACTTTCTGGATTTAGCAAGAGATTTAAAAAGAGCTAAATATACAGGAACAGAGCAGCAGACATTAAAGGGAAAGAACATAGTTCTTTTATTTGAAAAAGATTCAACAAGAACAAGATGCGCGTTTGAAGTAGGGGCACTGGATCAGGGAGCACATGTAACTTATCTTGGACCTACAGGAAGCCAGATGGGTAAAAAGGAATCAATACCAGATACTGCAAGAGTTCTTGGGAGAATGTATGACGGAATAGAGTACAGAGGATATGACCAGTCAGTTGTAGAAGACCTTGCTAAGTATTCTGGAGTGCCGGTATGGAATGGTCTTACAACACAGGATCACCCAACACAGGTTTTGGCTGACTTTTTAACAATACAGGAGCATATTGATAAACCATTAAACAAGGTAGTTTTTGCATACTGCGGAGATGGAAGAAACAATATGGCTAATGCTCTTATGATCGGAGCAGCAAAGATGGGAATGGACTTTAGAATAGTAACACCTTCAGCGTTATTCCCGGAAGCAGAATTAGTTACAAAATGCGAAGAAGTAGCGAAGGTCACAGGAGCAAAAATTACTGTAACTGAAAATGTTGCAGAAGGAGTAAAGAATGCTGATGTTCTTTACACAGATGTATGGGTATCCATGGGAGAAGCTGCAGAAGTGTGGGAATCAAGAATAAAATTATTAAGACCATACCAGGTAAATATGGAAATGATAAAAATGACAGGAAATGAAAAGGTAATATTTGAACACTGCCTGCCAGCTTTCCACGATTTAAAAACAAAAGTAGGAATAGACATATTTGAAAAATTTGGCTTAGAATCAATGGAAGTGACAGATGAAGTTTTTGAAAGCGAGCAATCAGTAGTATTTGACGAGGCTGAAAACAGAATGCATACAATAAAAGCAGTTATGGTTGCAACACTTGGAAAATAATTAAGGCCACAATAATCCCTGAAAATATATGTTACTGTGAAATTCCAAGAGCTTGTCTCTTGGAATTTTATCTCAAAAGTAATTAGGAGGAATATAATGAAGAAAGTAGTTGTAGCCTTAGGTGGAAATGCACTTCAGGCTGAAGGAAAGGAAGCGACTGCAGAGGCACAGTTAGAAGTTATAAAAGAAACAACCAGCCACCTTGCAGATTTAATTGAAGAAGGATATCAGGTAATAATCGCTCATGGAAATGGACCTCAGGTAGGAAGAATTGTAATTCAAAATGAATATTCAAGCAAAGTAACACCAGCTATGCCCTTTGATGTTTGCGGCGCCATGAGCCAGGGAATGATAGGATATCATATACAGCAGGCTCTTAGAGAAGAATTAGTAAAAAAAGGAATAAATAAGCCAGTAGTAAGTCTGATAACTCAAGTTGTTGTAGATAAAGATGATCCTGGGTTTAAAAACCCTACAAAGCCTATAGGACCATTCTATGAAAAAGAAGAGGCTTCAATACTGGAGAAAGAAAAGAATTATGTAATGGCAGAGGATGCAGGTCGAGGATATAGGAGAGTTGTAGCATCACCACTTCCTGGAAAGATAGTAGAATTAGATTCAATAAAAACTTTAATTGATAGCGGAAATGTAGTAATTACTGTTGGCGGCGGCGGAGTACCGGTAATTGAACTTGCAGATAAAAGCCTTCAGGGAGTTGCAGCAGTAATTGATAAGGATTTCGCATCAGAAAAATTAGCAGAGGATATTGATGCAGATGAGCTTATAATATTAACTGCTGTTGATAAGGTTGCAATAAATTTTGGGAAACCAAATCAAAAGAATTTAGATAAACTGACAGTAGCAGACGCTAAAAGGTATATTAAAGAAGGACAATTTGCTAAAGGGAGTATGCTTCCAAAAGTTATGGCAGCTTTAAAATTTGCTGAATCAAAAAAGGGAAGAAAAGCACTTATTGCATCACTTGACAAAGCAAAACTTGCATTAAAAGGCGAAAGTGGTACTGTAATTTCATTAGAATAAGATTATCTTATCCATATTATAAAATAATATGGATACTCTTTTTTGAAAGGTATTGACATTATTATTCAATGTTAATATAATATAAAATATCTGGTGACTATGGCTTGAAGGCAACACTCGTTCCCATTCCGAACACGCAGGTTAAGCTTCAAAGCGCCCAGGGTACTGCAGAGGTAGCTCTGTGGGAGAGAAGGTCATCGCCAGGTAATGGATCTTTAGCTCAGTTGGTTAGAGCAACCGGCTCATAACCGGTCGGTCCGGGGTTCGAGTCCCTGAAGGTCCACCATAAGGGGGTATAGCTCAGTTGGGAGAGCACCTGCCTTGCAAGCAGGGGGTCATGAGTTCGAGTCTCATTATCTCCACCAAATAGCCGCAAGGCTATTTTTTTTACTCTAAATCAAATAAAACCTTGCCAAGCGTATCAATATGTTAAAAAAGGAATAATAAATAAGAATATAGAGTAAAATAAAGATAATCTTAAAAAATGGCAAGTAATTGATTTATGCTGATCCATATTTATGATAAAATACTTTTTGTCGTCAAACGGCAGCCGGGTAAATTGTTAATGAAAATTTAAAATTTACTTGACAGTACTTATAGAATATGATATTCTGTAAGAGTCGCAAAAACGACAAGAACCTTGAAAATTGAACAGAGAAATAAACCAGTTGATTCAAATATAATGAGTT
>Ga0172378_10001335_pt1 | contig 22718 bp, 29 predicted proteins | sample GrowelOW332metaG_FD_119755 | JGI IMG/M metagenome (GOLD analysis project Ga0172378, IMG submission 119755) | Groundwater microbial communities from an aquifer near a municipal landfill in Southern Ontario, Canada - Pumphouse #3_1 metaG | ecosystem: Environmental > Aquatic > Deep subsurface >... | reverse complement strand
TAACGGGGAAGGTTCAGTAGTTTCTGCATCGCCTCTCCGTTTTCCAGGACGTCCCCGATGTAGCAGGATCCGATGCCGAGGCTCTCTGCCATGACCACACCGCTCTGGCATGCGATGATGGAATCCTGAAGCGCGAGATGAAGCTCTCCGAGTCCCGGTTCTCGCCATGGTTTGCCGCTCTTCTGCGGGCAGTCTTCGGCGCGGTAATAATCAAACCATTTCTGAAAGTCGGCGATGAACACCAAGCACATCGGAGCGCGTGCGATCATATCCTGATGGTCGCACAAGACGGAAAGTTGCCGTTTCACTTCGGCATCCTGCACGTCGATGACGGAATACAGGGCCATGTTTCCTGCCGTCGGAGCACGGAGGATCGCTTGGAAAATGCTTTCCTTGTCTTCGTTGCTTATCGGTTTGTCCTGATATGCCCTTACGCTTCTTCTCTGGAGAAGCGCTTCTCTGACGTTTTTCGTAATCATAATTTCATGATATACAAATCGGCTCGTTTTGACTATGATGGAAAGCGTATATGAAAAGCGTCCGTGCATATCGATACAGATGGCTTATTCTACTTGCTCTTGTCCTGCTTGTGTTCGCCGTAGAGATCCAATGGATGGCGCTGTCCCCGATCGGAAGGATCACCAGCAAGTTTTACGGAAGCCCGTGGAACCAAAGCAGATATTCCATTGTCGACTTGATGTCGATCATTTATATGGGCGGGTTCATTGTGTTTGCGATTCCCGCCTCCTTTCTGATCCACAAGACGGGCATTACGTATTCACTTCGTATCGCCTCCCTTTTGGTGATCGTGGGAAGCCTGATGAAAATCATCAAAGTCCGTTCCCCATCGTTTCTCTTGGTCAGTCAGGCGATCATGTCGTTCTCACAGGCGATTATCCTCAGTATGGCGACGGTGACCGTCGCCCGTTGGTTCCCCATCAGGGAACGGGGAATGGCTGTTGGAATCGTTTCCGCATGCCAGTACATCGCTCTTGCCTTTGATATGGTCTTTTCTCCGTTTTTGATGAGTGGTGGTTCGTTTCCACGTCTTATCGCCATATACAGCGCAATTTCCAGCGGCTTCGCCATCATCGGGGCTTTGCTGATCAAGGAAAATCCGCCGACGCCATCTTCACTGATCGAACCGGCGGACGAGTCGTATCTAAAAGCAAGTCTGACCATTGGGAGAATCAATTCGTTGCGCGGTATGATTACCGTCTTTTCCGTAACGTGGGGCGTTCTTATGGTGATGTTGGTCAAAATCGATTTCATCGCGGCGGAGTTGAATCTTGGTTCGACCGCATGGTTTGCTCTGGCGCTGATCCTCTCAGGGGCGATCGGGGCGTTCATTCTGCCGGCCATCTCCGATGCCATAAAAAAGCGAAAAGTATTGTTTGTCGGGTGCCTCGGTCTGAGCCTGCCGGGGATGCTCCTGCTCTTTTTTTCCAAAAACAGGGGAATGTCGTACGCCGGGGCGGTCATTTTCGGGTTTTTCGCATTCAGTGCCATTCCGATCGGCCTTCAGTACGCCGCGGAACTTGGCTTTCCCAATCCTGAGGAGATTGTCCAAAGTCATATGGTGTTTTTCTCTCAGGGACTCGGCGCCTTGATTTTGTTGCTCACTATGAGCGGTTCCATTTGGGAGTTCCGTCATTTGCTTTCGTTCTTCATCGCCTTGCTTCTCGGTTGCTTCATCGGTTCGACATTCTTGGACGAGAGCAAGATGATCATTACCGAAGATGAACGGTTGGACAAAGAGATCAATCGGGAAATCGTCCAGAACGAATAACTTTCCTCATACGCAACAAATTCGCAACTTTTTGTAAAGCACAGGGGACGTGTGTTGCATTGGAGATGTTCTTGACCGCTCTCCGATCGTTCGGGATTCGGAGAATATGAATGTTTCCATAAATGGTGCTTCTGCGCCGATCAACGTAATTTCCGGCGGATGCCGTAAGTTACGAAAAAGTCCTGCGAGAAACCGCAGGACTTTTCGAGTATCCAAGTAAATAGGATTAGTCTTCTCTCACGACAAAATCAGATTTGGAAGCTCCGCAAAGGGGGCAGATCCAATCATCAGGAAGATCCTCAAACGCCGTTCCCGGCTTGATGCCATTTTCCGGATCGCCCATAGCGGGATCATACACGTAACCGCACATGCTACATTCGTACTTCTTCATGGTAGTACCTCCTTCTCAAAGATAAACTGGAACGGGGAAAGAGACAAGAAGGATATCAGGCTTTTGATTCATAGACCGCAAGAATATCTTTGAGAAGACAACAAAATTTCTTTCGGTAACTGGTTGGTTCGAGAATTTCGACGCTGGGACCGCACTGGATGATTTTCAGCGTAAGCATGAAGGAGTTCTCAACGGAGAAAGAGACGATTTGGTACCCATCGTACTTTTCGATTTTTTCCGGACTGTGATCAAGATCGCGAAAGACGTTCAGGGCGCTGGATTCGTTGATTTTCAATTTTAGTGAAAGAGTGTCCGCGCTTGAATATTCCGTGGTCTTTGCGGGGATTTTGAATGGTTTTAGGTTGTCGGGGATCGTATACGTCTCGTCAAGGATCGTCGCTCCTACGATGGTGGTGATGTCGATGGTGACGATTTCCTGCGTATGCCGGAGCCGGCCGGTGACGGAGATGGGGTTACGCCGGTTTTCCTCGTCTTCCCTAAAACCAATGAAATAGGGTGCGAGTTCCGTCTCGTTCCCGTCTTTCTGGGTAATCTTTACGATGCGTCCCGACACCCAACTGTCGATCAGAACTTCGAGGACGGAATTGAACTGACCGTTCCCTTTTTTCTGCTGTACCTGTTTGTCGATTTGTTCGGCAAGCATGATGATGTTATTGCTGACCTTCGGTGCGTAGGAACGCATGTTCATGGCGATCTTCCGCAGTCCCGAGGCGAGATGGGGGTTTTGGAACTCGCTGTTCTGAGCAAGCACTTCGGCGCTCATGTTGAACGCCAGGCTTTCGTAAATAGAAAGATCCAGATTGGAAGTGTCGTTCTCTGTCTCCCGGATTTTGATGAGGTTGTTGTCTTCGTAAATGTCCACATGATCTTTCAGTTCGTCCACATATCTGCTGATGGTCGACCTATGGACGCCAAGCCTCCGGGCGATTTCCGCACGACGCAATCCTTCCGGATGGCTGTGCAGGAGCAATTCCAGTTGAGCTACGCGTTCCCCTTTCATCTTCATTCCCTTTTTTTCTTGCAACTAATTGCAACATATCGTATACCATGATTGTTACTGATGCAAGAAAAAAGCAACAGAAGGGGACGTATGGACGACAAGAGATTGGAACAAATCGAAACGAAGCTCGCCTATATGGAACGAACCGTGGTTGAGCTCAACGAAGTGATCGCCGACCAGACGAAAGAACTGGGTATCCTTCAGAACCAAGTGGACAAACTCAAGGAGAAAATTGCCGATATGATGACGGATGAGATGGAAGACCGTCCTTCCATGCGACCTCCTCATTATTGAGATTCTATGGAAATGAAGCCTTTGTTTTTTCGCTTGATTTCCTTTTTCTCCCGTTTAAGATTCTGTTCGTATTGTTTCCGTGTCTGGAGCGTTACCTGTCCCACCGGTCTGCCGGAAACGAATTGAGAGATTGCGCACATCGCCTCGTCCGTTCCCGAGGCGAGCGGATAGCGGATGAATCCGTGGACGGCTCCTTTCACTTCCAGATAATTCACCGGGGTGTCCGCCGCCTTGAGCGCGTCGGCGTACAGTTTCGCATCATCCTTGAGCGGGTCGTACTCGGCTGAGATGATCAAAGTTTCGGGGAGCCGGGATTGATCCAGCCCGAGGAGCGGGGAAAAATTCGGGTTCAACGTATCTTTCGGTTCCTTGGCGTATTTGGATATGTAGAAAGCCATCTGCCGATCCGTCAATGTGGGGGAATCCTTGTACTGTTCGTAACTGTCCGTGCGCATCCTTCCGTCGGTGATGGGACAAATGAGGAGTTGACCTGCGAGAGGGGGTCCCTTGCGATCTCGTGCCAAGCGAGAAACCACTGCGGCAAGGTTTCCCCCCGCGCAGTCTCCGAGGAGATACATCCTGTCGGGATCGATTTTCCAATACCGGCATCCCGCAGCCGCCCAAAGCAGGGTGGAATAACAGTCCTCGACCGCCGTGGGGAACTTGAATTTCGGTGCCAGACGATAGTCGACGGAAAGAACCGGCGCATGGAGACTGTCGGAGAGGCGGGCGCAGAAATTGTTGTACAACGCCATGTTCCCGAATACCCAACCGCCGCCGTGGAAAAAGACGATCAAGGGAGTGGCATCGCTCATATCGCGGATGCCACGTTTACGGAAGTAATACCCGGTGACCGCTCCGTTGGCAACGGGGATGATGAACGTTTCTGTCTCGATGTTGCTGGGATACTTGCCGAGGATATTTCTGTACGCACGGCTTATCGAGACGCTGGAGTTGAGTTCGTCGATCCTCTCCTGAGTGATTGTGGCGGGATCGAACGAAGATTCCTTATTCATATGGTAAACAAGTCTCTTCATTGCCGAAGAGAGGAGATATTTCGTCATAGTAGCTCTCATGGTATTCCATCATTGGCTTGCACGCAAGAGTTTTGCTTTCTCTTATGTATACAGACTTTCTTTGGGGATCAGAACCCCTTCATGGGATTTGACGATGCATTCGAGAAGCCGTTCCAGCCGGGGACGGTTGAACCGCTGGATGATAACGAACGGAATATTCATCAATACGATGTATAGCAAGAGGAAAAACAAACCAGGGACATAAGGTTCGTGCATCAGAACGAGGATACCTAAGAAAAATGCGATGCCATGGCACATCTCGGCTCGTACTGTTTCAAGGATGAAGATGTACAAATACATCGGGTCGGATTTGTTCATTCTCGTCTTGCGGAATTGATTCGGAGAGGTGTCTCCCATTTCCGGAAGCCTGTCCTTCCACTTCTTGACATCAAAGAACTGTTGGTATACGTCGCCGTCCTTCTCCCACAAATGACTGTGGAGAATGCGTCTCCATCGTTCCAGGCGCCGTTCGTTCATATGGTCGACGATCAACGAAGCGACGAACTGGGTGAGAACAATGGAACAGAATACCTGTAGCGATGGCTTGATGAATACCAGAAAATCCTTCACGTACAGTTCCTCTCCATAAAAACTATATAGGAAACACAATGATCTGGCAACTTGCGGGGACAAGATGTTTTTCTTATGATAAGGTTATGCGACGAACGGAAGAATTGGTGCACGAGGCGTATTACGTCCATAACTGGAACTGCGCCCGCACTGCATTGCTTGCACTTGGTGATGCTTTTGGAGTTTCCATCGGTGCGCAATTGTGGAATGCGGCCGTCGGGATGCATGGTGCGGGAGGGCATCGCGACCAGTGCGGTCTTGTTGAAGGTTCATTGTTGTTCCTCGGCCTGTATTATTCGGAAAGGGGATGGGACGAGAAGCGGATCGTCACTCTGTGCAATCAATACGCCGAAGCTTTTGTCAGGGAATTCGGGTCGCTTCGTTGCCGTGAACTCAGGCCCGGCGGGTTCTCCGATCACGATCCTCCGCATCTGTGCGAGAACCTCACCGTTCGGGCCATCAACTTTGCGAAAACGTTCATTGAGAAGCAAACCCCTTGAAATTATGAGCGTTTCCCTGTATATGTAGTTACGTTAGTCTTCATGGGGCTGTAGCTCAGTTGGTAGAGCGTCAGGTTCGCAATCTGATTGTCATCGGTTCGATTCCGACCAGCTCCAAAGATCCATATTTTTAATGCAGAGAACTGTTTATTGACGGATTTTTAGATTCATCAATAAACAGGAAAGTGCGGATGAGTCTGCGTCAACCAAAAGTTACCTAAGGAAAGCGAAACGAGATTTTTTGCCATGGGAGTTGCCTGTGACCAAATTTCCCTTGTCCGAAAGGAAGGGGAAAGCTACCGTTTCCCGCTCAGCATCAACAGGATCGCGAAGAAGACGGGAGAGAGGGAAACTCTCAGAGAACGGAACAAACCGATGGCCTATGCCATCGCGACGAAAGCGGCGCTTTCCGGATTTGACAGATCCGTGGCCGGAGAGCGGCAGATGCTTGACGAATATGTGGAGAAGTTCTGGGATTTCGATGACTCCGCATATATCGACAGGAAAAACAAGGCGAAGAAAGGGTCGGTCAACCGGGACTGCGTCGAGGCGATTGCCCGGTTCTTCCGTCTCCACGTGAAGCCCCTGCTCCGGAAGAACTTCCGTCTCGATGACCTGAAGGTCAGAGACGTGCAGGGGATCCAGGACAGCCTCCTGAAGAACGGTGAACTTTCCAACAAGACGATCAACGACTGCATCCTGTCCGTCGCGAAACCCTATCATGAGGCGTTGCGCCTCGAGCTTGTCACTTCCAATCCCTTCGACAGGGTTCTGAAGCTTCCGCTCAACACCAAGGAACGGGGAATCCCGACAAGGACGGAATTGGAAAAAACGTTGGAAATACTCCATCCGGGAAAAGGCGAGGGCCAAGCTTGGGTTGGAGAATTCGGGCTTCAGGAAAGGCGCATGGTGCACCTTGGGATGCTACAACGACTGGCTCGACCGATTCTGCCGGGACGGGAAGCTTGACTTGGACAGCCTATCCAGGGAGTTCTCCGAAATCCAGGGCAAGCTGGAATCTTTCGCGGATGGCTATTGGCAGGCGTGATCTCACTCCTCATACGTTATGAGGTCCTGGACGTCGCTTAAGTCCAACTGTTTCATGATCCTGGGGAGATGGTACCCGTCAGGGGTTGAGTCCCCGCCTTCCCGTTTCTGATAGGTGCGGACCGCCGAACCGATTGACAAAAAAGGTGATATTCATGGTTTGCAGTAAATACCATGACATCAATAGTCCAGTGATTTTTATTTCCTCCGAAGATTATCAATATCGGTTCTGAACACTTTATTTCTGTAGTTCTTGCAAATGCATGCATCTGTTTTTTATCGGCAGAACTTGGACAAGGAGAACTGTTTGGATGGAAGTGCCATTCTCCGATGTAGTAATCTCCTCTTCTATGTGCTTTCTCCAACAGTTTCCTTAGATTTTTCGCACCTCTGAAAAAATCTGCCTTTCGCCTTATGGAATCACTTGGCGGATTGGAAAGCTCGTTCACAAAAGCGGAATGTTCATCTTCATAATGGCCGATGATTATCCCCCCGGTTTCTTTGATCCCTGCTTCCTCGCAGAGATGCTCTGCATGCCGGAGGGTTCTTTCCGCTATTCTGACACAATAATAATGGTCCGTGTCGCAAAAGAAGGCATTAGTCATTGGAGGCAACCTTTTCGTACCCTTCAAACGCATCATCCCTCATTTTCTTTTCAAAAATGGATATTTGATACTCTTGGCATTCATTTGCAACATAGGAATCGACAAGCATACAGGATGTCGAAGAAGCGAACAGGATGCTATCGTAACGGGCGGGAAAGGTCGGAGACCAGCATCCCGTCCCATTTCTTGGCAGCTTCAGTTCGTCAACAATTTTGTTATTCTGTTTTAAATAGGGGGTAATCTTCTTAGTATAGGCTTCAAAATTACACTTTTCCCCTCTTTGGATAGCCATGAATAAATGAGAGGCGTTGATGTCGACAGATACGATAACCACAACAGCTTTTACCTTAAATTTTTGGTTTGACAGGCCAACAAGTACATCATTGGAACTGGTACAATCCAATATGACATCATACACTGACAAATCCATTGTAGGTTTGTCACCACAAAACCCGATGTTTTGCTTGACGTATGTAACGACAATATTGGGATTGATTTGTGTGAGCCGGTTGGCAACTTCTTGAGCCTTGTTTAGCCCTATGCTGGACAGGCCCAGGACATGCCGGGACATATTGCCTATTTCGACAGTATCACCATCCACGATCACCATCTCCCTGCAGCCGCCCCTTGCTAGTATCTCCGCTATGGAAGAACCAATACAGCCGGCACCCAAGATAATGATTTTCATGCCACACAATTGATTACAGAATTTCCCTCTTTGATTGATTTCATCAGGGTTCCAGTTTTCAGAAGGGATCCAATTGATTTTTGCAGCAGTTCCCAAAGCATGTTTCTGATCATATACTTGTCGGCCTAGTTCATTGGCTCTGAAACCTTTTTCATGATCTTCTTTTCTTGCCAGGCCGTTCAAATGGATTGCTTTCCAAAAAATGAGTCGTTTCTCCTCTCCAATAACTTCAGGGATGGGAAAACCCAACAGAAGGAAGTGCGGTTCCCCGTCACGGATAAATGAAATCAGTTCGAAAAAAACATTGAGATCAATATTGTTTTTTTCCAAGACACTAAAAAGATCTCCCCATGAATAAGGGACTTCCCAGTTCCTCAAGACTGGCATCTCATCCAAACGTATCCATATCGCAATAGCGTCATGCTTGTCATCGTGCTTGTCATACATTGGATAGTTTCCCCAATGAACAGTATGGATAACCGTACCATGTTCATGAGAACTGAAACTATAAACAAAACTTACAAAAACATTGTTATCACAGCGGCGTACTATGGCTGTGCCACAATTGTGCTTGATTTTTTTCCACGTTTGGAAAGTCTGGTCGTTTTCCGAAAAAACAAATTTCTGATAATCCAATTCTCTAGGGCTGGTCATGGGGAAATCAGGCAATTCGAACGCTTCCCCCTTATGAACCAAAGTACCGGATGCTGCGCTGACTATCCATTCTTTTGCTCTGGTGATATAAAACCGGAATTTGTCTTCAAATACACTTGGCAGAAGATTTCCGGCATCCAACATGTTGTAATCCAAGCATAATCGGCCATTTTTCCATAATGATTTCCCATCCCAGTCATTATAATTCTGATGATGGAATGTTGATGTCATTCCTCCCTCTTTTGCGGGAAAGACACTTATTCTCCACTCTCCCTGCACACAGACATACCAGTACGATTGCCGGGGGATATCGTTCGAGACGACATCCAGCGAAAACCGGAGAAGAAGGAACCAGCAGTCACGGTTCTCGTCGAACTGCCAGTCCTTTTCAATTCTTGCGAAATCAAATCCATCAACACATCTTCTCGCAACTTTCAGTATCTGCAAGGTTTCATCATTTTTTTTCATTCTCAGGAAAACCTTCCCGTCGGCACCTCAGGTGTATAGTGATCACCGGATGAGAAACCTGGGGTGTTTTGTTTGGGCCTGGTTTTCTCTGGGAACTCCATTCCGAATAGTTCCCTCCATAAATCGACACTGTCATAAATGTCCTCAGCATCGTAAGCCCTTCTCGCAAGTTTTGCGCCATTGATGACCTGATTGTAGAAGTATTCATACTCGGAGGTGCTCAACCTTTTAAAAACATCATGTTCCGGGACTCCATGATCCGGGAGATATGGTTTCACGGGATATTGCTGTACGATTGTTTCAAAAACGGAAACGACACCCTTTGCAACAGAGTCAATCCCATCAGGGCAACAGAAACCGACAAAGTGTTCCAAAGGATAACTTTTGGGATGTCTCTCGCCCTTGCTGATGTTTCGCCACCACCATTTCATGGATTTCACCACTGAAAGATAGAAATAATTGCATTTCCTGTTTTTTTCTATTGTCCAGTCAATCTGGGCTATGGGATTTGTTCGTTCCCATGTATTGGCTTCCCGATCGGGGATGAGCAAAGCTTCTGCGGGATGAAGACTTTCATTCATATTATTCTTCGCAGAGAAATTGACATAATCTTCATCGGAAGCCATCAATTTGCTTTCCAACAATCTTTTTTTGCCTTCGTTGCTCATCATTGCAGTGGGTACCAAATCAAGATCGACCCTGCCCAATTTTAGACCTAGGGATCGTCCTTGTATCTGGTATTTTCCGGGATAGTACTTCTCCAGAAATGGAACGAATCTGTGCAATGCCTGATTTGGAGTACATGCTTCATGATTGATGTTCGTTACGAGGACAACGTCAATATCAGCAGTCTTGCCAACCATAGGCCTCACGCCTGTATTTCTTTTGTAACTGCCTTGGAGAAATGAAGCTACTATCATTTTTTTTGTATCATCATCATGTTGCAAATTATCTTTCAACTCATGATGAGCCTTTTTCAGTGCCTCTTTGTCAGAAGAGGAAAGATTGATTGAGGAAATGAAATCTTCAAAATAAGTCATACATTCCATAAATAATCTCCTAAAATCTTTTTTCGAATGCCTGTTGATACTCAAACGTGGATTGATACAAGTATTCGTAGAGGCAACAGGTACCAAGTCCTTTCGAATTTTGGCCGAAGCGAAACATGAAGGTGTTTGGGGCTGAAGCGAAAATGTGCAATCTCGCTCGCTTCTCTTTTTGATTTCTAAGGCTGTTGACACGGGTCCCCAGATAGGAAGCCATCATGTTGCATTGAGTCCCATCCAAAATCGAGCAGGAGCCAATTTCGCTGTTTTTGGGTTTGACCAGGATTGTTTTGCCATAACCAATGCCGCTTTCTGAAAGGTAATTCATTACATCTGTTTTTATGTCCCTGGTCAAACTGATGATGAGGATAGTATCATCCGAATCGCCATTTCCTTCTTCCTCTGAAATATCCAGCTCTTCGTTCTTGGCGTTCTTGCTAAGAATGGCATCCCATGGAACTTGCTTGCTGGATGTACGTTGCATGGGAACGATATCATATGGGGATGTCGAATCCAACTGGGCCCCCACAAGGAAGGAGAGCGAGAGTCCGACACTGAAATACAGCTGATATTTTTCCGTTATTGGAAGTGATTCGAAAAAGGACACAACATCAGGGATGACATCATGCTCCCATGAATACCCCTTCTTTAAAACATGCCCGTCTTCTTCAAAGAATTTGCGAAGGTCCAAAGTCCTGTAAACGGTACCCGGTATTAACGAGTCTCCTGAATGCCGTGATACTGATTTCAAGTTGATGGCTTTTCGTTCGACAGGTAAAGAATGGAAAACTGAGTTCACATATTCAAGCAGTTTCTCTTCAAATTGGCAACGGGCGATCCTTTCTGACGTTATTGAGGAATCCATTCCCTTGGAAACCAGAACATCGCACATGGCGTCACAGGCCAGAGCATCAATGGCCACGTTTTTCTCACAGAGAAAATGATGAAGCTTTTGGTACATTGTTGCTTTCAGAGCATCTTGATTGAAGGGATAAATTCTTATGGTTACACCCTTAATGATAATTGAGTTCCCTTGTTGTGTGCTTTCATCAAGTTTGTCCGTGTAATTGCCTATGAGGACAAGTTCTTTTTCGAATTTGGCATCTGTGGTCTTGTTCAACTCGTCACACCATTCGGAAACTTTTTTTAGGCCAAATGGATTGCATGAAGATTTGACCTGAATGACTTTTGATTGGCCTTTGTATTGAGTTTTGACATCTACCTTGTCGCCATCGGTATCTGGCTCGATTGTTATTGCGTCCCAGTTTGGCTCAGAAAGCAAATCGAAAACCGCCACATATGTCTGGTACAGATATCCTCGGGCACCTTGAGAACCTCCCATCTTACCTCCTCGTCTTTGGCTGCTGGAATATCGTGTCCAGTTTGTTCACACAATCATCGCACTTTGCCTTGAAACCACATTTGCTGCACATTTCCAGGCTTTTCAGGAGCGTGCTCACTTCGGAAAAGGATCTGTTCGCAAAATTGGAAGGGTTCAGGTCTCCCTTTAGTATCTTTTCGGAATTCTCCATCGCCCTGTTGATGTTTCCCGTGGATTCAAGTTTCCTGAAAAACTGTTTGCCCTGCATATAGTCCCGGGATTTGTCATAGTCCGGATAGTATTTCCTCAATGCGGGCAGAAGGTCTGCATACGTCGCATAGTACTTCCGAAGGGGGCGTTCCCAGAGATACAGAAGAAACCAGAACTCGATGCACGGATTGCTTGTTATCGGGATCAGTTTTCCATCAAGGGAATGACAGGCATTGATGAATTCCTCTTGCTTGTTCTGTGCCACGATGGTATCCACATCGACAACGCAGAAAACGAAGTCATACCCTGAAGATAGGAGTTTCTTCGCATGAGCAAACACAGTCCGATAGTCGGAATGCTTTGGCAAATCCGGCCTAAGTTCAAAAGGGTAGCGGCGGTCTGTCCTGATGTAATCAAAGTACAGCCATTCTGACATTCCTTCGCCCACTATCGCTATCGCCTTAGTTACTTTTCTTTTCTGCCGTTTCAATATGCTCTCCTTCCAAAAGCGGACTTCCCAGTATCGGCATGGCCCCCAGTTTTCCGGCACGGTAAAAATTGCTGACGCTGACATTCTTGTGCAGCTGGAAATCCTGTGCGCTGTAATACTCCGATGAGCCATCTTCTTTTTTCTCGCAGAACCATATCATGTCATTTCTCATGTAATCCAGATCCATGAGCCCTTGATTATGAGTCGAGCAGAACAACTGAGACTGGGATGAGTTCATCAAGAACATCTTCAAGAACTGGTTCACAAGAGAGGGGTGAAGAGAAGCTTCGATTTCATCGATGGCGACAAAACGGGATTTGAGGATAAGGGCTTTCAGCACCCCGCCCAGACCAAAGAACCTCTTGGTGCCAAGTGATTCTTCTTCTGAATCGATCTCGAACTCACCAATGCTGTTCTTATGGACAAACAAAAGCTGTCTTTGTTTCATGACCTTGTCTTTTTTCAGTTTTTCAATTACAGCAGAAGGAGCGCCGAACGTCTCAAACTGTTTTATATCCGCTTCTTCCACAGGGACATCCAGTTCTTTTATCTCCAAATCGTTTATCTGGAAATCCGCCCGTTTCATCAGGTCGACATAGAAATCCTTCTGTGTCCTGTCGTTGCAGAGCCGCTGGAAACTCCACTGCTTGAGAACCGCATCAGGAGTGACAAGCGGCATGATCCCGTCTCTGAAATAGCTGACGACCTTCTCGATTACCTCTGAATTGATGTTGCTCCGCTGATAAGAAAACAGGACCGTATTGTTCTCCAGAGTGCTCTTGTTGAGGAATACCTTGTCGGCGGAGGAGAGTCCGCATTTGTTGCCAATGCTGATTTTGGAAATTCTTTTTTCTCTGTCAAAGCTTCGGGAGAACAGGACGGCTTTCCTTCCCTCTGGGCGGTACTGAAGTACTTCTGAATAGATCCGATCATTATCCAGGGTCACCGTGTACTCATACAGTATCCCCTCTATATAGAATGACAAGGAGAAGGTACCGGGGGCATTGACCGTCGCGGGGTCCAACAGGAAAGGCGTGAATCCTGTCTTCTCGTTCTTTGTGACTTTTCCGTCAGTAACCAAATCCCGGAGGAAATCAAAGGCAAGCAATATATTGGATTTGCCTGATGCATTGTATCCATAAAGGATGCCCATTTTCAAAAGTCTTGTAGTTTCATTGACGTTGAGACAGACGATATCGTCATTTTCCTTCGACATCCGTTTGTTGGGCACAAAACTAATTGCCTGCAGGCCTTTAATTGAACGGAAATTCTCAACTGAAAATTCTTTTATCATCTTTTTAACTCCAATTAAAGTAAAATTTATTCCTTAGTTTGATTATAATAACAGATTTTCTAGTATTTGTAAACTCTACGCTCTGGGATATATAGATGATTGGTGAAGATTGTTTCTTTGCTTTTCAGTACATTTGCGCTCTATTTGGATACTCCAGTACAAAGAAATATCGAGATACACTGCTTTCTGTTTTTCTGGAAAAATGACAAGGGGATATGGAAAAAGCAATTTGATAAGTAGTCATATTTTGACTATATTCTGCATATGCTCAAGGTCGTGATCACAAAGGAAACAAAAAGAAACACATCATTGCCATCTTGCATATTGCTGGATTGCATGCTGGAGAAACAAGGAAAGTACCGTCATGGTGGAGGTGGGATATGTTTATAACCGTGAAAACGCCCCATACTGAATTCCGTCTGGAAGGGGCAGGAATCCCCCAGGAGTTCATTGAGACCATCAAGAAGACGTTTGGTGCAGGAAATGTAAATCTTGAGGATGACGATTCCTTGAACGTCGATGACTGGGATGCATGCAAGGAGTTCAAGAAGAGCATAACTGCTGGTGGCAATCTGAGGTTTTACCGCAAGATGCACAAGCTGACCCAGGTCCAGCTTGCCGAAAGAATCGGCAGCGACAAGATGATGGTTTCCAAGATGGAGCGAAACGTCATACCCATCAGCAGGAAGAATGCATTGAAGTTTGCATCCCTCTTCAAAGCAGGAGTCCAGAATTTCATCCTGTGAGGGATGTGTTTCGTGACGATGACGACGATATCGTCCATAACGGTTTGCCATTTGGATTATGCCGGATTGGATACCAGAGGTGACCATGGTTCCTTTACGAAAGGTGATACGGCAAGGGAGTGTTTCATGGTCTTTCGATCCTGAAGGGAAGGGTTTCTTTCCTGTGTCGGACTGTTTCGCATGACATTGCCGGTAATGTGACGGTTTGACATAAATGCATTGCATTTTGCATTGCAATTATGTATGACAAAGACGAGGGACTGATGGAATTCGTTTGGGACGATGAGAAGGACAAGAAGAACAGGGAGAAGCACAAGATATGTTTCGAGACGGAGTCCCGCGTGTTTCTCGATCCCAACCGTCTTGATGACCTGGATAGGGAACACAGCACCGACGGAGAGGAAAGAAGGATTGTGATCGGTCGGGTCTACAAGGTCTTGTTCGTCGTGTATGCCGAGAGAGGGGAAGCGATAAGGCTCATCTCTGCAAGGTTTGCTTCTACGGAAGAAAAGAGGTTGTACTATGATGAGACGATTTGAATTGGATGAGGATTCCAAGCTTTCAAAGGGACAGGTCAAGGAGCTTGAGGAAGGGGAGAAGGCACCCATCGTATATGACGAGGATAGTCCCGGACTTTCCGAGGAAATGGTCAAGGAATTCCGGAAAGCGGCGGAACGGAGAAAAGAGGACAACAGGAAACAGAACCTCACCCTCAGGGTGTCAAGGAAAACCTTGGCCAAGGCTCGGAAACTCGGAAAAGGGTATACCGGAGTCATAAGCAGGATCATCGACGACGCATTTAACGATCCGGACTTCCTGAGGAAGTACCTCTGATCTGAGGTTGCCGCCCTCACGTGAAAACATCACTCGGGATTGTCCAGGGAAGGTGACCATGAGGGTTGGAAATCGTGCGGCGGGCAAGACAAGGAAACGGAACCGGCATTGCGGGTGGATCGAGAAGGATCTCTTGCCAAGTTCAGGGAGACAGAATACCATGAGGAAGTGAATTGACGTAAACGAATCGTCCAAAAGGACGGAGTTTACGGATAAAGGGAATCTCGTGCAGATTTCTTTTTTTGTTTTGTTCGCCGCTATTGGCTTGATGCGTTTCCGGAGTTCCTTGATTATTCCAGGATTGAGATCAGAGATGACCGTAGGGAACAACCAATTGGAAAACGCTTGCCTTCGTGTGTTCTCTGATTGAACCATTGGCATGGGCCACAGCGACAGCAACGTCATCCTGAAGTCCTGGAAATTGAATACTATTGTATTACGGTCGGGATACTTCCACATTGAAAATGACTGCATCGGGATGTAAGAATTTTGATTATGAAAAACGGGCGGAAGAAACTTGAAAGCTGCTGTTTTGCTCCATCTTGACGATTTGAAGGTCAGAGACGTGCAGGGGATCCAGGACAGCCTCCTGAAGAACGGTGAACTTTCCAACAAGACGATCAGCGACTGCATCGTGAGCGAAATTCCGTGCAGTTAGTCCAATACGGCCGTGCAATTTAACCGATCTATGCAACGGGAGTCAGGGTCTCCTTCCGAAACATGTCGGACGAACTTGCCTTCCAACGATGAGGCGTCCTGCGGGGGAAGCCAAGGGTTCCCGAAGGGGAGGCGAGAAGGTGTTCGGATGGGGGAAAGGACACAAGGATTTGCCTAAGAACGTTGGGGTTTCCCTCTCGATTTCCTGTATGAACCTAAACCATCCCAAAGGTGTGTTCAAGGATTGATTGCTTTCTAATTCTTGGAAAGGATCTCAAGGTGTTCATGTGTGTGACATGTCTCATATGATACGGCATGGTAGTCATTTCAATCCTGTGCCGGTGTCAATCCCTATAGGAAAGATAATCGAGATTGAAGGCGACCAATCCCCTGGTTTCCTTGTAGGTGATCTCATCATCTCCCCGTATTGCTATCTCAATGTCCTGAGGACGTTGATGGACATCCAGTTCCTTCATAATTCCATTTTCTTTTTTGGTTATGTAACTTTTCAGTTGTTCGTTGGTCTCGGCCTCTGAATCCAGAATGAAATAGAGTTGCATCTCATAGTCAGAGATGGTGGTTTCCTTTTGGCCGGATGAATTGTCCAGATACAGCCATACCTGGAGCAACGCTTGCCCGCAATGTTTTACTACTTCCTGCAAACGCAAGGTTTTTTTCAAAAATTCGTTCACACAGTCGGGAAGGGTCTGCCGGTAATATTGGGAGGCAAGCCAGGACTTCTATGAAAGGTTCCTTTGTGTTGATGATGTCACATGAATGCGTCACCACAAGGACGCAGGGACAATTGAGGAAAAGTTCGCGATCCTCAACTTTGACGATTTGGCCTTGCTCAAGGTCTCCTCTCATGGATTATGTTCCTCTGGAAAGGCATGGGGGATGATGAACGAGAGACCGCTGTCTTTGCGCTTTCTCTTTTTCATGAGGGAATCGGCATGTGCCACAAGGGCATTCTTCTCCGTCTCCTCCGCCTTGATGTAGGCAGGAATGTTTTCGGTTACGAAGATATCCTTCTGTATCCGTTCCTTGAGCGACAGCCCGGAATCTCTTCTTGAAAGAAGCGAGGCGGCATAGGATTCCTTGAGTCCTGATCTTTCCACAGAGTGCGCAAATTCCTCAAGTACCATCAACCGGGACAGAACCATATCTCTTTCAGGTTGTGAATCACCCTTCATATAGGCGTAAACCGTAGGACGGGAGACGTCGAGGATTGAGGACAGCTCCATGATGGAAAGGCTGAATGTTTTCTTTACATGGCACAGGATCTCCGGTATCGATTGGCTTGCGGTTGTGATTTCCCCGGAATCAGGAACTAAGCTGGGGAAGAACGACCGCAGATACAAGTCCAGGCAGGGCGAAAACTCCTCATGGGAAGGATTGGCATCAACGGCATTGCCCCATTGGGGAAATGCCGTTGGCATGGAGTCGGAGCACGGCACACCCCACATCGAAGAGATGTCGTTGTCTTGTCCCGCATACCCGCTTGCATCATAGAGATATTTCATTTCCGTTTCCCTTCAGCAGAGACAATCCGAAAGAACACGGTGTTGCAAACCTCATGAAGAAGTCCAAGCACCTTCCTCGCCGCATCATAATGGAACATCGACTTGGGGAAGACGAAATGGTCTATATCCAGAACGGCTTTCGTCTTTGACAGGTCGGGATGCTTTCCATCGATGAAGAGGATGCCGGACGGAATGTTGATGGGGGCTGAGTCTCGATAGACCTGGAGAACCATTTTCCCTGTCGCCGCTCCATCCAATTTCGTGTCGATTTGCGTCATCGTTAGTTGGGCGTTGCGTCCTCCGGTTGCATAGAATGGTTCGTTTTCGAAGGTGAAGCCGGAGAATCCACTCTTTAGGCTCTTCTCCCATCCGTCCTCGTCAAATCCGTTGATGTATCTCAGGCCGATTCGTTCAATCACGCATTTCTCCAAGCTTACGATGTCGCCGAATATCTTGAGATAATCGACAAGTTTCTCAATAAACCTGTCATATCCGTCATACGCATAAGTGGAGAAGGAGAACGATTGGTCCGTGACGACGATGAGGTTCTCATGCTTCTCATCATGGAAAATCCATTGCTGCGTTTCAACCGGAACCATTGGCCCTGTTGTGCCCAAGATGAGGGGTCTCCGAGCAGAAAAGAAGGGGAAACCGTCCTTTCTGAATCCGTCTTGGATGCTGGGTATGTAGCTCTCCATGTTTTGTATGGTAGTAAAGGAAATCGTGGCAAGGCAAACTTTCAGAGGCGGCTTCGACAGATGCATGTCTTCAAACATTTTTACTCCTATCTCTCCAATGAGTTTACACTTTTTTTTACATATTGGCAACAATAAGTGATAGAAACCGATGCCAACCCGCACAGTAAGATAAAATGCGCGGCGAAAGAAGGAAAAAATAAAAGAGCCCCATGGGCCTCTGTTACAATGGTTTTACCACGAATCAAAAACAACGAGGACTCCATGGGACGGAAGAAGCTTGGCATAGAGGGCCACGCGCATCATAGTCATTTCACCTGGGACGAGAGGATCCAGATGCACTATTATTACACCGGCCGGAACGGATACGAGAAGATACGATCACCGCTTCTGCTGGGAAGGCTCCTGGGCAAGCATGAGCCGACCATACGACGCGAGCTGAAGCGCGGCATGGTGGTCCATGAATGGGACAACCCTCCTTTCGAGAGGAAGGAATACAATGCGGAATATGCACGGCCAAAGGGCCGGGCCTGAAGCTGGGATCGGACTGGGCGTTGGTGAGGGAGGTGGGACACCTGATCAGGAACGAAAGGCATTCGCGTGCGGCGGCGGCCGCAAGAAGCATTCCCCAAAGGCCTCCGGAGGTCGACGGCGGGATGGAATTCGGTCATTGGGAGATGGATGCTGTGGCAGGCGGTGTCGGGACTTCCGAGGCATGGCTGATGACCATCACCGAGAGGAAGACCCGTTTCGGGATCACCAGGAAGATCGGGGACCGCACCATGAGATCGGTCGCCCGAGAGCCTGACGTACTGGAGAGGCAGATGGGGGTTTCTCTCTTCCAGGGGATGTTCAAGACGGTGACAGGGGACAACGGGAGCGAGTTCTCCGACATGGAGGGAATGGAACGTTCGGCACTCTCGCCGAAGCGGAGGCTGACGCTCTGCTTCTCCCATCCCTACGGCAGCTTCGAGTGGGGGACGAACGGGAACCACAACGGGATCATAAGACGGTTCATTCCCAAGGGCTCTGATATAGGCATATGCACTCGCAGTTCTCCCCCGGCATATAGAGCGATATAGACAGGTCTTTCGTCTTTGCCATGGTATGTCGCCCCCCTTCCATGGAAAAGGTCTGTTGTTTGTTCGGATACAACCGATTCGGATAAATCCGAATAATCTTTACATACTCTCTTGGGATGAGATATGCTGAATTCAGATGGCAACGAATCGGAAGGAGTGGAGTGAGATGGCATTCTTTGGAAGGACAAGTGAAAAACGAAAACTCCTTGATGCCTATCAGGGAGATGACCAGCGTGTCGTTTTGGTGTATGGACGACGGCGGGTCGGGAAAAGTGAACTCATCAAACAATCTCTGAAGGGGATAGGAACCAGAGTTTTGTACTACGAGTGCAAGCAAACATCGGAGATGAATAACGTCGAAAGCCTTGCCGCGCTGATTTCTGATGCATTTGCCTATCCCAAACCATCGTTCGCACATATGGAAGAGGTTCTGACGTTTTTGTTTCGGAAGGCGAGACAGGAAAAGATGATCCTTGTGCTGGATGAATATCCCTATGTAAGGAATGTTGTTGTTGGTCTGGATAGTATCCTCCAGTCTCTGATCGATTCGGAAAAGGATGCCTCCCACATGAAACTCGTCCTTTGTGGTTCCTCCATTGAGGTGATGAAATCGCTTCTGGATGTGGAAAATCCGTTGTATGGAAGGGTTGATGTGACCATCAACCTGAAGGCAATGGATTATTATGATGCGGCGTTGTTCTATCCGACATTTTCGGAAGAGGACAAGGTTCGGCTGTACAGTGTGTTTGGAGGTATTCCTTATTACAACCGGTTGATCGATCCTGCACATTCTGTGACGGAAAACATCATCAATCTGGCGACAGCGCCGGATGCGAGATTAGAAAATGAAGTAGGGATGTATCTGCGATCTGAAATCTCAAAAATCACCAATGCGAACGAAGTATTTGAGACATTGGCGAAAGGGTTTTCCAAATTCAGTGATATTCTTTCCCAGTCCCATGTGTCCAGTGGGCCGACGCTGGTCGATGTCTTGGAGAAATTGATGCGTCTAGAAATTGTGGCGAAAGAAGCTCCGATCAACGATGAAGAGAATAAGAAAAAGACGGGATATTTCATTTGTGACAATTTTGTGTTGTTTTTTTACCGATATGTGTTCCGTTTTGCTTCTCAGATCCATGTGATGGATCCTCTGACCTTTTTTCATCGGTTCGTTGAGGAGGATTTCGAAACCATCTATGTTCCTTCCCGATTTGAACGCATCTGCAAGCAATACTTGATTCGACAGAACAGGGAAGGAAAACTGGAAGAACCGTTCGAAAAAATCGGGAAGTACTATTATGACGATCCGAAAAATCATCGGAATGGAGAATTCGATGTCGTTACGCTGGATCGAAACGGATATATTTTCTATGAAGCGAAATTCAGGAAAAAACCAATCGGAGGTGATGTCATCCACCAAGAAATCGAACAAGTACAGGCCACCGGTCTCCAAGTATATCGCTATGGATTCTTTGCGCGATCCGGATTTCTTGATGTGCATGACCCTGATCTCATTACCATTGATTTGAAAAATATGTACCGATGATATCATAGTGTGACCCTAGGTCACACTCTCATGCGAGAGTATACTAGGGTTTCTCTCCTCCTGTTGGTAGTACCAAACCTGACAGAAGCGCGGTGAGTGGTAAGGTGGTGGCAAGTCCGAAGTAGCAGACTTTCTGAATGGGGCATGATGGTTCCATGAAGCTTGAACAGCCGGGTACACACCACCGAGAGGATGGTTGCGAGTCCCAGTCCGAGTATCCCACCTCCCACTGCGGAGACCGGACGGTGGTCAAATCCATAGACCAAGGCGATGATCATCACGGTGTGGAGTGTCGCCACAGCGAAGCCGGAAAGGATCGGATCATATCCTTTCAGGTAGGACGGTATCGGTACTTTCCACAGTACAAGTATCGCCAGCACAAAGGAAAGGGCGGCACGCAGTCTTGTTCTGCCGGCGAAACAGAGCAGGAATAACGCAAACGTAAATACAAGCAAAAACTCTCCATGAGGCAATAGTGATCGATCAAATTGGCGAAGAGAATTTCCCATCCGTCGTGGTTGACCAGTAGCAAGAGAATCAGGAGACTTTGCCTCAATGAGCTTACAAGTCACCGGGCGTATTCCTCCAACATTTGTTTCTGGTGGGATATGCTGTTGCTCTCGCCGTCCAGTTCATCATCGCGGGATAACCGTTCGTATAGCGGGGTGATCTTGCCGGTGCTCATGATATACGCCCTCCCTGTATATAAGATGCTCTAAGTGGCTTCATTAACCGTGACAAAAATCATGAAAAATAAGCATCTAAGAGCATATAACACCTGGAGCAATGAAGTCATTTCTTGATTTCCTGTTTGATTGCTGGATGGTTCACTGCCCAAAGGAATGGATGTTCAGAAAACGTGCGGTTGTACTGACGGCATCGGCGGGCGCATCATGCAGAAAGACGATTCAGCCGATTGAGGATTCGCTGTTCTATTGAGGCGTGCCGTATGTAAAAACCTACGGTCTTGCCGTACAGGCGGCAAATCGGGGCATGATGAAGCCGGAAAGAAAAGCAAAAATCGATTGTTCAAAGCCACCTCGCATCGGCCTCAAGACAAAATTCATCTTTAGCATGATGAAAATGACCCATGCAAAAGGCTGGGACTCCTCCCTACGGGAAAAGGAATACTGGGAGAAACGCGATTGGCTTGAAAAGAAGAGACCGTGGAAGAAATGAAGATGTATAAATGGCATCTGAATTGTAAAACAAATTCTGTATTATGAGCGAAACCAGGGGACTCAACAACTTCCGATTTGTCACAAGCGATAAACCAAAAGTTATCAAAGATCAAGTGCAACTTCGGAGGCTGGGGGGAGGCGTGACCAACAACTCGCTGGTGTTCGCACTGATGGAATGACCGAATAGCATATTTCTCATACCCGAACATTGAGTATCCATGCCATCATGAAAGGATACTCAAGAATGATGGATGTGCGATCTTATGACATGCTATACTCATCTCGACAAACTGGAAGTTTGCTGTCGGAGGATGAAATGGGAATTATAAACAGAATGGAAATGGACGAAAAATGGGCGGATTCTACGATTATAGAAGCGGGAGAATATGTTTTTGTTGGCTATTGTATGAAAAATGAAGGTCAGCCAATCGAAGAACAAATGCATGGTGCCTTTGATGTTTTAGAAGAGCGCTTACGGAAAGTTGGATTGACATTGGAATCAGTAGTAAAAATGGATTGCTTATTCAAAGATATTATGGACTTGGGTGTTCTCCCTCACGTTATTAAGGATAGATTTAACGGTAATTATCCTACAAGAAAGGCCTATGAAACGAAGTTTATTCGAGAAGGGATTGATTTTCAAATTGATGCGATAGCATACAAGGGAAAAGAATCGTTTTGAGCTCCCGCTCTGCCACACAGGCAGGAAGTGAAAAAGTCTTGCTTCTCGTATGGAACGCAAGCAAGGATTAGTAAAACCGATAAATCCCGATTTGTCACAGCGATAAACCAAAAGTTATCAAAGCGTGAGTTCACGGTTGCCACTCTGCTTCGGCTCTGTAACGGACTGGGAATAAGTCCGGCTGCCCTGTTTGATGAGCGGAATGAGCGTCAGAAAGCAAGAGAGTCCATCATCCGTCTGGTAGCGTATATCTAGAAACCATAAGAAAAGCCCTCTGGTCGGTTAATTGCTGGCTGGAGGGCCTTCTC
>Ga0172378_10001334_pt1 | contig 22725 bp, 20 predicted proteins | sample GrowelOW332metaG_FD_119755 | JGI IMG/M metagenome (GOLD analysis project Ga0172378, IMG submission 119755) | Groundwater microbial communities from an aquifer near a municipal landfill in Southern Ontario, Canada - Pumphouse #3_1 metaG | ecosystem: Environmental > Aquatic > Deep subsurface >... | reverse complement strand
TTTTTTTGGACGAACCCTTCTGCAGGAAAGGGAGCTGGGAGGGAAACCAAAAAAATAGCAAGTTAGCAAAATTTTAAATTTTGCATATCTGATTAATTTTTTTGGTGTCACCCCAATATTCTATTAATCAATTTCTCTTCGACTTTCAATTGCTTTTGTGAGTGAGTTCATTAGCAAATTCAATGTCAAAAACTAAATTAAAAATAAAATATGGAGTTCAAAAAAACAGGCTGAATTTAGTTCAGCCGTTATTTTTTTTGGACGAACCCTTCTGCAGGAAAGGGAGCTGGGAGGGAAACCAAAAAAATAGCAAGTTAGCAAAATTTTAATTTTGCGTATCTGCTTAATTTTTTTGGTGTCACCCCAATATTCTATTAATCAATTTTTCTTCGACTTTCAATTGCTTTTGTGAGAGTGCATTCATCAGCAAATTCAATGTCAAAAACCTAAATTAAAAATATAATATGGAGTTCAAAAAAACAGGCTGAATTTAGTTCAGCCGTTATTTTTTTGGACGAACCCTTCTGCAGGAAAGGGAGCTGGGAGGGAAACCAAAAAAAATAGCAAGTTAGCAAAATTTTAAATTTTGCGTATCTGCTTAATTTTTTTGGTGTCACCCCAATAATTATGATAACACCCAATTTTTTGAAGTTGCAATTGCTTGAACTGATGTGCTGAGTTTTGGCAAATTCCATGAACCTAAAACAAGCGACTTACTTGTTTCTGTTGAAAGATCTTTAAGATTCATAACAATTGCTTCAAGACAAACTGGAGAAAGATTTTTGCAAGAAGACAAATTGAGTTCAACATTGAAGTCAGAATATACCACCAAATTTTGAATTCCAGAACAATTTGCAAAAGCCAAAATGTTAATATCAACGCATTCTGCGGGCAAAACAAGTTCAGTAAGGCAAGAACAATCTTCAAAAGCATATTGCCCAATTTTTTGAAGAGTAGTTGGCAAAACGAGCTCTTTAAGACAATTTGCACCAGAAAATGCCCTTTCAGAAATTTCAATTAGATTTTCTGGCAAAAATATTTTTTCAATGTTTTGCATACAAGAAAATGCTCTAATTGGAATGATAGTTAACATATTTTTAAAATCAAGTGTACCTTTTGCCCTAACACAATTATAAAATGCATTTATTCCAACACTTGAAATTGTAAGAGGCAAATTTAAACTTGCAACATTATAACAACCGGAAAACGCATACCCACCAATAGTTTCCAACTGTGCAGGAAATCTTATTTCATTTAAAGAATAACAACTGGCAAACGCGCTTGAATTAATTGTTGTAACACTGCTAGGCAAAAAAGCTTTTTTCAAATTATAACAACCGTCGAACATGCTTGAACCAACTAAGGAAAGCCCATCAGCAAGAGAAATCGTTCGCAAGTTATAACACCTTGAAAAAATATAAGAGCCAAAATTACAATTTGGGCTTAATATTTTCATTTTTTCAAGTTGAAAACAATTATAGAATGCACTAGTACCAATGCTTGTTACATTTTTTGGAATTGTTACTCTTTTTATTCCACTTCCAATAAAAGCATTCGTATCAATTGTTTTTATTGTTTCTGGCATAATCACTTCATCAAGTGAACTACAATACGAAAAAGCACCATAACCTATTGATATTAATTCGGTGTTAGCCAAATCAACTTTTTTTAATGAATAGCATTTTTCAAATGCATATCCAGCAATTGTTTTAAGAGTGCTTGGAAATTCAATTTTAACAAGACTTGGGCATCGGGCAAAACATGAATATTCAAGGTTTAAAAATGGTGCATTAAATTTCGCCCATTTAAGTTTTGAGCAATCATTAAGTCCTTTTGTGTTCAAATAAGTTGTTTGATTATCTCCATAAGTTCCCACAGTTCCAAACGCAACAACTGCAACAATTTGTCTGTTAAAACTTGTCAATGAAACTTTGTTTGAAGTTGAATTTGAACCAGCAACAATCCACCTATACTTATGACCATCAGAACAAACAATATCTTTGCTTTTATCCCAAGTGTGAAAGAAGGTTTGAGATGATGTTGAAGCGGAATATTCAATACCATCGCTAGTAAAATATTTCATTGCTCCAACCAACATTGTTGTGTCATCAGTTGAGTCAATCAAGCTGATTGCTTTTTGAGAGTAATCAGTGTAATAGTCATTCAAAATTGATTCAATATCAATGGGACAAAAATATTCTTCAAGTTCAGCGCCATCTTCAATCTCATCAAGCCCATCACCAAAAACAGGACATACTTCTTGCGTTCCAAAATATAGGCTCATGGTGTTACTCCTTTTTAACAAAAGTAACACTCATAGCATTATAAATTCAATCAAACATGACACCCTGTCTAGTTATTTAATAAAACCATTCTAATGAAGTCTTAGTTTTGTTATAATTAAATTAAGACTCCTATTTTTTGAAAGATTTAATCTCTTATTAATATCGCTCAATCCTTTATAAGCTAAAAAAAAATCACCCATAAGGTGATTTTTCTTGGCTTGATAAATGATAAACTGATTAAGCGATGTTGAGTAATGTAACTGTGAATCCGTTGTCAAAAGAGTCAACTTCTTTACCATTATCTGAAATATCAAGAGTAATAGTAACAACAGCTGTGCTTCCAACTTCAACAGTTTGAGCAGCACCTTCCCAAGCAGCAATGTTGATTGGAGTTGCATTAGCTGCAACTGCAATTGAGCAAGCTCTTGTGATGTTCTTTGTTCCAAGGTTTGGTCCATTCAATGTTGTGTATTGGAATGCACTAAGACCAATTGAGAAAGCTCTTTCAAGGTTGTTATTTACAACTGTAAGAGTGATAGTAATAAGTTGTGTTTCATCAGTAAATGTGATACCAGTTCCGATAGCCCATGTTCCAAGTTTTCCATCAGCCTCGTTTGCAAGAGTTGATGTTGCAGCATAGTCAGCTGAACCTGTAGCATTTGTTACTGTTCCAGTAACAGTTGCAAGAACGTGTTCTGATACGAAGTTAACAGTGTTTGTAACAGTCAATGTTTGTGTTGCTGCTGCAAATACTGCAAATCCCATTACACCAATAGCAAGGCACATGCTCATGATTGTTGTAATGATTTTCATTCTTAATTTCATGTGATTCTCCTTTTGTTATTTTGTGAATGAAGTCACAAGTAAAGCAGAATTTCATTTTACCATCAAGCCATATGAAGTAAAATGATTTTCAAATCCATACTTCTTGAATTTGAACAATTGTAACATTTAAGGTTTCAAGCCATTATTCACCTTAAAAATTACAATTTTTTCAATCCCCAAAGAAGCACTCCTTTGTGAAATCTTGACATAATGTTACACAATAAATTTGTTTGTGTCAAATGAATTTTAATAATTTTTTTATTTTTTTTAGAAATTTTGAATTCATTAAAAAAGTACCTTACTTTCTAATAATTGTACGAATTTCTTTCAATTATTAATTGTATTATTTTCGACATTTTGTAATTTATTCTTAAAATTTTTCAATTTTTTTAGACTTAATTTTGTTTAAATAATCAAGTTTTATTTTAATTATTTATCATTCAAAGACAGAAAAAATTAATTAATAAATTAAATTATTTCAAAAACATATTATATTCTTAGTAAAAATGTTGTAAGTTAATTTTTTATCTTTAAAACAATCAAAATTTTATTTTGTTTAACAATTTCAAATTTAAAATATTTTCACAAAAAAAGATATTTTTAGACCATTAAAATTCAAAAAGACTATAAAAAAAGCCAATCCTTAAAGAATTGACTTTTTTTAACTGTTTGAAATTCAGATTAAAGTGTTTGTTTTTGGCTTGATTAAAAGTTTTGATTGTTATGCAACATTGATTAATGTAACTGTGAATCCGTTGTCAAAAGTGTCAACTTCTTTACCATTATCAGTAATATCAAGAGTAATAGTAACCACTGCTGTGCTTCCAACTTCAACAGTTTGAGCAGCTCCTTCCCAAGCAGCAATATCAATTGGAGTAGCATTATCAGCAACTGTGATTGAGCAAGCTCTTGTGATATTCTTTGTTCCAAGGTCTGTTCCATTCAAAGTTGTGTATTGGAAATTGCTAAGACCAATTGAGAAACCACGCTCAAGGTTGTTATTTACAACTGTAAGTGTAATAACAATGTTTTGTGTTTCATCAGTAAATGTGATACCAGTTCCAATAGCCCATGTTCCAAGTTTTCCATCAGCCTCGTTTGCAAGTGTTGATGTTGCAGCATAGTCAGCTGAACCAGTGGCATTTGTTACTGTTCCTGTAACTGTTGCAAGAACATGCTCTGAAATGAAGTTAACAGTGTTTGTAACAGTCAATGTTTGTGTTGCTGCTGCAAATACTGCAAATCCCATCACACCAATTGCAAGGCACATGCTCATGATTGTTGTAACAATTTTCATTCTAAGTTTCATAAAATTCTCCTTTTGCTAGTTTGTGAACGAAGAAAAGTAAAGTTCATTTCGCTTCAAGCCACATGCAGTGAAATGATTATTCAATCTCGAGCTTCAAAGTTTCAAAAATTGTAACATTTAAGGTTTCAAGCCATATTCACCTTAAAAACAACAATTTTTCAAGTTTCTCTGAAGCACTCCTTTGTGAAATCTTGACACTATAATCAAACAATAAATTTGTTTAATGAATTTCATTATTTAATAAAAAATTTTAAAATTCGTTCAAATAGTGTTTTTTCTCATGATTGTTGAATTTTCTTTAGATTACATTTTGTATTATTTCCGACATTATGCAAAATTATTCTTGAAATTTTGCAATTTGTTTTTAACCTAATTTTGTTTGAAAATTTTTAAATTATTAAGCAAATACAATGTCAAATCCCTAAGTATATTTTGTTTTTTCAAACAAATTTTTTTTATCGAATAATAATTATGTAATACTAATATAATATTCATTTTTTAATTTTTAATTACAGAATGTTTATTTTAATTTGATTTTTAAAATGTTATTTTGACTATTTTTAATAAAAGCTTGATTTTTGCCTAAAAAAGTCGGAAACTTCCGACTTTTTAAAAAATTTGTTTACACAACATTAATTAATTCAATTGCAAAATCATTGTTGAAATGAGCATTTTTCCCTATATCAGTAATTGTGAGAGATATTTCAATTGTCATACTTTCTGTTGGATTAATTGTTCCAATTTCCATTTCACCAGAAACAAAGTCAACATTGTTTACTTTACATATTCTTGTAACATTTCCTTCCATTTGTCCCGTGAAAAATGCAGAACCATAGCTTACGGCAAGATACCTTTCTGAGCTGTCATTTCTGACCAAGATGCTTAAAACAATCAAAGAAGTGTCAGTTTCAGGCGAAAGTGTGCCAATATTCCAAACCATTGTTAAATTTTTATCAACTGTGCAGTAATCAGAATAAATTGGCACTTCCAAGGAAGCACCACTGCCCCACCCTGTAACAGTGGCAAGAACATGTTCAGACACAAAAGAAACTGAGTTTGTAACAATTAATGTTTGAATTGAAGCAGCATAAACCGCAAATGTCATAATGGTTAAAGCAAGTAGAATACTAAAAACAGTTGTTACAATTTTAACCTTAGTTTTCATTTTTCTCCTTGCAATTAGTATGCTCAACTAAGTGTTTGTTATGCATTTTTTCGCCACAAAAAAATGACTTGAAAGCCTTTAAAAATCGTTGAAAGACATGAAAGTTTTAACCAAAAATTTTAGAGAAGAAATCAATAATAAATGTTCAAATAAAATTTAACAAAAAACATAATGATATTTGTTATGAAATTAATAAAAAACCCTTAAATTTTAATGATAAAATACTCACTAAATTATTAAGGGTTTTGTTAAGGTTATAATTCTTGCGAATAGCTTTTATAAATCTTTTTGTTGTTTTCGTTGTTTTGAATTTTTTCAATTTTTACCAAATCTTTTATGCGAAGATAAAATTCTGACCAATCTTTAACTCTTATAACATTATTCAATTCCAAACCAAGGTTGGTTTTGTGAGTCATCATAAAAGTTTTTATGCCTGCATTGCTCAAATCCATGCAATTTGATGGTGCATCATCAACAAAAGTAGTAATACCAAAAATTTTACAATCTTTAACTTTGTTTGTGGCAAAAGCAGCAAAACCATCATATTCAACATTTCTAAGTTTAAGCCAATATTTTGACCTAATCTCAGCTGAATTCTGACTTCTTGCTGTAACAATAAAAATCTTGTGCCCCTCTTCTCTTAAAAGTTTAATCACTCTTGAAGCATTATATTTAATAGGTATTATTTCATTAAACTTATCATAATATTTTTCCCATAGCTCGTCCATTTTTGATTTTGAGCCATAATATCTCAAAAAATAATAGTTATGATTTGAAATAATCTTGAAATTAAGACCTTCAGCTTTAAAAATTGGCAACCAAAAATCATCTAGTAAATTTGTTGTTGTATCTGTGAGTGTGTCATCAATATCTACGCCAATATTCACAAATTTCTCCTTTAAGTATGCTTTAATGCAGTTTTTTGGGGATAAATGGTAGATTGTTTTCTTAGATACAAAAAATATTACCACAAGGATTTTGATTTTTCAAGATTCAACTTACAAAATTCATAGAACAAATTTTTTATATGTCAAGAACGAGAGTGTTTTTGGCCTTTTTCAAGCATTTTTATTTGAAAGTAAAATTTTTAAAAGGGTCTCCAAAAATAAAAAAATTGACTTTTCATCTTAAGCATGTTATATTCTTATCAGAAAATAAATCATCAAAAAAACACAAAAAATAACCACCAAACAAATTAAATTGATTCATAAGAGAGGTTTAATAAGATGGGCTTAAAAACTGATGAGATGTATGAAGCAGAAGCAAATGCAAGAAAGATTTTTGAAAAAGATTCTTTCAACAGAGATGTGTTGAAAGGTAGTCCGCTTTCGCAGATTTACATAGATCGTCAGAAGATTGATGCACCAGATAGCATAAAACCTTTCTTTTTTGATTTCTCAAGATACAACAATGTTTTTACTATGTTTTTGTCAGATCTACATATTGGAAGCAGAAATTTTGAATTTACAAAATTTATTCGTCAATTAAATGAAGCACTCAAAATTCCAAACCTTTTGCTAATTATTAATGGTGATGCATTGAATTCAGCCATTCAAGGCAGTGTTTCAAATGTTTACAAGGATTATGCAAATCCAAGCGAACAAGCTCGTATTTTTATGGAGGTTATTAAACCTTTCGTAAAAAAAAGACAAGTTAAAATCATTGGAACAAGCGGAAACCATGAAGAAAGAATAAACCAAGTTGTTGGAATTGACACAGTAAGAAATTGTTTTGCTGGTCTTGGAATTGAAGAATATTATGCTCCAAACATTTATGTTGTAACTGTTCGTGTAAAATGTCCACAAGAAAAAGATGGTTACAAAGATTTAACAATTGTTGGCTATCATGGAACAGGTATGGGAGGCAGTGCTAGTAGCAGTGCAACTCAAACTTTGCAACTTATGAGAATTGTACCAGTTGTTGATATTTTGGCTGCAGGACATACACACAAGAGCATAAGAACTGATTCAACCATAATTGTTAAAGACCCAGTAACTGGCAAAGATATGTTTCAGAATGTTACAGCACTTTTAATCAACTCCTATCAAGGTTACGGCGGATATGCAGCAAGACAAGCAATGCCACCATCTTGCACAGACAATTTCATTCTAGATGTTTCAGCAGGTGCAAATTTAGATTACGAACAAAGAAAATCAGGAATCATTCTTCCTCAAACAAAATTTTTCATCAGCTCATACAATTTCGGGCAACTTATTCCAAATGTATTTGATGACAGAATTTCGAGGCTTCAAGAAGAATTAAACGACATCAATGAAAAAAGAGTACAATTGCTAGACAAAAAAGTTGCTGGAACTTTGGCAACACTTAGCAAAAACAATAATTTAGCTCTTAAAAAAGCCATTTTGGAAATTGAAAAAAAGATTTAACATTTAGGAGTGGGCAATGGATACAGAAACTTTAAGTCTTGAAGAATTGATTCAAAAGTATGAAAATGTTGAAGTCGATTCTGAAAAAATTCCAACAAAAGAAATTTCAGAAAAAATGCCAAAAGATTTGGACAAAGTATATTTGTTCATTCTTAATGATTTGCGTATTGGTTCATCTTTTTCCAATCGCAAAAAATTCTTAAGGCATCTGAGAATAATTTCAGAGTTGCCAAATGCCCGTGTAATTGTTAACGGTGGTTTGTTTGACATTGCTCCAGTTAGTGAAAAAGCTCAAAACAATGTTAATAAAATCAGAAATGTCATGACAATTCAAGCTCAAAAAAATTTATTGTTAAAATGTCTAGAAATCATACAAGACAAAATTTTGGTTGTAACACTCAGTGATGATGAAAAAAAGATTTGGAATTCTGAAGAATTAAATCCATACACAGATATTCTTGAAAAGCTAAAACTTCAAGACAAATTTGCTTTTGAATCATATTCAATTGATCTCACCTTGTCAAATGGGCAAGTTTTGAAAATATTTGGAAAACATGGAAAAGGCAGAGGCGGAACAATTGGTTCTGCAACAAAAGCACTTGAACAACTTGGCAAAGACAAAGAATGTTGTGATGTTTATTGCATTGGAAATTTTGGTGAAAACATTGTTCTTAGAAATTTGATTGAAAATGTTGATTCAAAAGATGAAAAAACAAAACTTGTTGACCATGAACAATTTTTCATCGGAACAAGTGGCTATCTTGATTACAGCGAAAACAACATGAATGCTCGTAGACCTCACAACACTGACAAATGGATATATTCATTTTATTCAGCTCCAAATCCAGACTATGCCTTTCATCGTGGCAAAGGAACTAATGTAAAATCAAAACAAAGAATTTATATGGATCAAATTGATATTGATAGAATAAATATACAGCTAAAAGAAGAACTTCATAACTATCGTGTTGAAGATGTCTTGGAAGAATTCCAAAATCGTCAAATTGATTATTTTTCAAAAACACTAAAAGAAGCTTCTGACAAAATTCTTATAAACAATCTTTCCACAATTGAAAAAGCAAGTTTAGACTCAAAACACAAAACAAAGGAAGCACCTGTAAAAGAAATTAAAACACAATCTAAAAATGCCCAAAATGTAGCAAATATCTTGAAAAAAGAACAAGTTAAAAAAATTTCTAACCGTTCTGGCAAAGATTTGGGAGGAAAAAATGAATAAAGGTATCACCATTCAAAATGAAGAAATACTCTGTGCAAATTGCAACAAAAAACTTTGTTCAGTAAATGAAACAGAACCAAATTTTTGTTCAAATTGTGGCAATCCTTTAAGTTTTAAAAGTGTTCAATATTATGAACTGTGCTTAAATGATGAAATTAAAAAAAATATTGAATCAATTAAATTAAGGCTAGTTAGTGGCGAAAAAATTTCTGATATCTTAGCCGATATTGAAAAACAATTGAAATAACAACAATTAGCTTCTTAATTTATTTACAAATTATTAAAATTTTTGTGATAAACAAAGTTTACTCATACAAAATTTAAATTTATGTTTTAGTAATTACTTCAAATTTTATATATTTAAAATGGAAAATCACTTCTTTTAATGAAGTGATTTTTTGTGTCTTCATAATTAAATAATCAATTTTGTCAATTTTTTTAATGTTTTAAGTTTTAATATTTTTACATTAATTTTTATAAAAATTTAGGGAAATTACTGTCATATTGAGTGATATTTTAAATGTTAAATTATTAAGAACTGCCCTAATAATATAATTTTTTTATTTTGAAAACAAATTTAGGAATTTGTATTTTATATAAAATTTGAATTTTTGTTGACTTTTGTAAAATATATGATAAATTTATATTGTTAAAGCATTCAATAACTTTTTGGTTTTGAAGAAAAATATTAAAATTTGTAAACTAGAAAATTTATAAAATTGATATTGATAACACACCCAATTTTGATGCACTAAAAAGATTTTGGCCATGAAATTGATGATACTTTTAACAATCTTTATGAATAAGGCTTAAAAGTCAAGCAAAAATTTGTCAAAACTAGTAAAAAAGAAGCTTTGCAATTTGCGTTCCACAAAGAAACAGAAAAATTAGACAAAGAAAATCCATTTAACAACACACATAATTTATTAGCTCAAAATTTTCCTTTTGATTTAGGGCAAAAAGTTATGTTTCCGATATCAAGCCAAAAATAAGTTCCCTGCTTTCAAACTTAAAGTTTAGCAGGGCTTTTTTTATATCAAAAAAACAAAAGTAACACCAATGTGGACGATTCAAATCTCATATCTTTCTCTTTGTTTGTTTTAGAATATAAACTTAATATTTAATCAAAATAATAATATGAAAAAATTCATTATTTTAACAATAATTCTAATTGTATTAGTTTCACAAGGCTTTAGCAACATTAAATCTTTTGCAAAAAGCGAAGATATTTACGACAAAATTTTTTTTGATGAAACTGAAATTTATAGCATATATTCCTTAGACAACCAATTTTTAACTCAAACTAGAAATCCTTGTGTTGGCGACCAATTCATTTTACCTTCATTAGATAAGTATCAAATAATATCAACTATTGATGAACAAAAAATTGGATATGCAAGCAAAATTGGAACTTACACAGTTCATAATGTAAACAAAGGAAATGCAAAAAACATGTTGTTTACAAATGCAACAGTTGCCATGTATTTAACACATAATGATGAAAGTTTTGAACCCACTGACGGCTACAGCACCATCTATGGCAAAGGTGGAATACATGATGTTGCAAACAAACTAAAAGATGAATTTCTAAGTCTTGGAGTAAATGTTGCACTTGATGAATCCTTACATATTCCACACGATAGCTATGCTTACTCAAGAAGCGGAATAACCGCTCAAAAACTTTTGGATTCTTATTCTCCAGATGTAATATTTGATATTCACAGAGATGGGGTTTCCAGAAGCACTTATTACACAAATTATAATGGAACTGAACATTCAAGAGTCAGAATGGTTGTTGGAAGAGCAAGTGCAAATTATTCAATTATAGAAGAATTTGCAGTTCTTTTAATGGCAACTGCCAGTCAAAATTATCCTTGGCTTTTCTTGGACATCTACATTGCAAATGGGCATTATAATCAAGGCAAAAGTGAAAAATCATTATTGTTTGAAATGGGGACTTACTTAATTGAAAAAGAATTTGTCTTTGATTCTTGCAAACCTTTGGCCGAAACAATTTCTCTTGCTCTTTTTGAGCAAACAAATGAAGTTGTTCCACCTGCTCAGGAAATTGTTGTTCCAGAAAATGTTGTAACAAATGACACAGTTCTTGGGCAAAAAGTTTTATTGCCTATTTTCATTGGCTTTGTAGCAGTTGTTTTAGTTTTAATTGTAACAGTAATTTTTAAAAAATCGAAAAGAAAAGGTACAACCTAATGACATGGTTTTCATATCATGGAAAAGCAAAAAAATTGATTGCTTCGGGGAAATTAACTGATATAAAATTTTATGACATATGGAACAAAATTTCACCTGCAATGGTGCTGTTTTTTGAAAATGAAAAACCCATGCCCATAAGAGAATACAGGTGGAATGAATATTTCATTTTGCTTAAAAGCAACGAGATTTTCAAAAAATTGATGGAAAACACTCTCAAAAAAGAATAGTAAAATCATAAAGAATCAATTCTTAACACAAAAAAATATTTTAATCATTAAAAAAAGTAATAAATTTAATCAGAAAACAACAAAATGAATAATGTTAAACAAAGTTTATTATTTTCTCGTTGACAAAGGACTTTGCCCGTGATAGAATTGCAAAGCTAAATAACCCTGACAAAATTTTGTCTAATTAAATTTCGTTTCAGCGGTTAGCAAATTTTAAGAGGTGCAAAATGAAAGAAAAAATTCATCCAGATTATCACGAAGTTGAAGTGAGTTGCGCATGTGGCAATTCATTTACAACCCGTTCAACATATGCTGGTTCTGTTATGAAAGTTGATATTTGCAACAAATGTCACCCATTCTTCACAGGAACACAAAAACTTGTTGATACAAGCGGAAGAGTTGACAAATTTAAGAAAAAGTTTTCAATCTAATCTTGGAGTGCCCTACGGCACTTTTTTTTTGTAATTAATAACATTAGGAATATATGAAAAAAAACATTTGGAATCAATTTTGGAAAGAAAATCAAAAGAATAATCTTTTGAAAGTTTTTTTTGCAAAAAAATTTCTTTCTGTTTTTTTTAAAAAAAATCCTGAAATTGAAATAAGCGACATTGATTGGCTTTTAGCTTTGACTCTTAAAATTAATCGTTCTGAACTTCCGATTTGCCATGGTATAACCTTTGAAATATGGAAAAAAATTGAAAAAAAATCAAAAGAAAGATTGCAAGGAAAACCTATCAGTATAATCTTTGGCTCAACAAATTTTTATGGGCTAAATTTAAAAGTTAATTCAAATGTGCTTTCGCCAAGACCTGAAACTGAAGAACTTGTGAGCTTTGCTCTTAAAAATGCAAAATACTTTTCATATCCAAGTGTTCTTGATTTATGCACAGGCAGTGGAGCAATTGCAATTGCCATAAAAAAGAACTACCCTACTTCAAATGTAACTGCAACTGACATATCTTCAAAAGCTCTTTATATTGCAAAAAAAAATGCCTTTCTTAACGATTGTGAAATCAAACTAATAAAAAGTGATATGTTTTCGTCCTTGCCAAAAGACAAAAAATATCATATCATACTAAGTAATCCACCATATCTAAAATCAGAAGAGTTAAAAGAAATTTCAAAAGAAGTTGTTGACTACGAACCTAGTCTTGCTCTTGACGGTGGAAAAAGTGGACTAAAATTTTATGAAAATATTGCTTTGAATGTGTCAAAATTTTTACACAACGATGGAATTTTGATTATGGAAATTGGTTACAAACAAGAAGAAGAAGTTAAAAATATATTCAAAAAGCATTTTGAAATTGTTAATTGCTACAAAGATGTTTTTAACAACCCAAGAATTGTAATTTGTGAAAAATTGAACCAAAGAAAAATATAATTAACAAATTTAAAAATAAAAAGGTGAAAAATTATGATTGACAAAACCACAAAAATTGCTGAACGATATGATGAGATTACAAAATTGTTATCTCAAAATGAAACAATAACTGACATAGAAAACTGGAAAAAGCTTGCAAAAGAACATGCTTCTCTTGAACCAATTTGGGAAGCTCACAACAAGCTTGTTAAGCTTACAAATGAATTTGAAAGCTCAAGAAAAATTATGCAAGAAGAAAAAGACCCAGAAATGAAAGCTTTTTTAAATGAAGAAGTTTATGCTCTTAGGGACAAAATTGATGCTATAAATGAAGATGTCAAAGTTATGTTGATTCCAAAAGATGAAAACGATGACAAAAATGTTATTGTTGAAATCAGAGGCGGAGTTGGTGGAGATGAAGCCGCTTTGTTTGCATCAAGACTCATGAATATGTATGTTGCCTTTGCATCAAGAAAAGGCTGGGCAGTTGAAATCAACGACATATATGAAAATGAAATTGGCGGAATCAAAGAAGCTTCTTTCATGATTAAAGGAAAAGGAGCTTATGCTGCCCTCAAATTTGAAAGCGGTGTTCACCGAGTTCAAAGAGTTCCTGAAACAGAAACTCAAGGCAGAATTCACACTTCAACAGCAACTGTTGCCATTTTACCAGAAACCACAGAGGTCAATTTTGAAATCAATGAAAAAGATTTGAAAGTTGACACATACCGAAGCAGTGGTGCTGGAGGACAACATGTAAACAAAACTGAAAGTGCAATCCGCCTAACTCACTTGCCAACAGGAATGGTTGTTGCTTGCCAGCAAGAACGAAGCCAAATTAAAAACAGAGAACTTGCCATGAGCCTCCTAAAGAGCAAGTTGAATGATTATTACAACACTCAACAAAAAGATGCCCTTTCCGCAAATAGAAAAAGCCAAATTGGTTCAGGCGATAGATGTGAACGCATTCGAACATACAATTTTCCACAAGGAAGAGTAACTGATCACCGCATAGGTTTCACTGTCTATTCAATAGATGCATTTATGGGCGGTTACATTGATGAAATGATTAAAGAGTTAACAATTGCCGATCAAAAAGCAAAACTTGAAAATGCTTAAAAATTTAGCAAACGAAAGTTTGCTTTTTTTGTTCAAATTGATTATTATTAAGATTAGATGAATAAAAGCAATTTACTAAATCAAACAACTTTCAAATTTATTGCAGTGCTTAGTATGTTGATTGATCATATTGGCTTGGTTTTTTTTAGTGAAATAATAATTTTCAGAATCATAGGAAGATTTGCTTTTCCAATTTTTGCATTTTTAATTGCAAGGGGCTACTCAAAAACAAAAAACAAAATTAAATACTTGTTAAGAATATTTCTTTTTGGAGTCATTTCAATCTATCCTTACTATTTAATATTCAAAACTTTAAACCCAAATATTTTATTCACCTTTGCTCTTTCAATCTTACTAATGTTAACTTTTGAAATAATTAATAAATCATCATTCAAATTAGCAAAACTTGACAAGTTCTTTCGTGCAATAACAATCTTTGCAGTTATTACAATATTCGTTATAGTGTCAGAACTGCTATGTTTTGAATATGGATTTCTTGGTGTTTTGCTACCTTTCATTTTTTGGGAGCTAAAAGAAAACAATTCTGAGAAATATATAATCTTCATTGCTCTAACATTTTTGTATTGCATTTTTTGTTTGGTTCAAGGATACTTATCTTGTGCCTATATACAATGCTATTCATTGCTAGCAATTCCATTAATTGCGTTGACAGGTTCAAATCAAGGAAAAAAGACATTCAAATGGTTTTTTTATATTTTTTATCCGCTTCATCTGACACTACTTTATTTACTAACTTTAATTGTTTAAAACGAAGTCTTGATATGCTTATTCAATATGTGTATAATGATAGTAAACAAGGAGGCAAGATATGGCTCAAAACGAAAGACAAGAAGAAAATTTGTTAAATCTTGCTGATGAAGTTGGCAATGTTTTAGCTGACAAGGAAAAGTCAGACTACAATTTTACCAAGAAAAAAATGGACGAATTTTCAAACGGACTTTTGGGCAGTTTTGACTCTACTGACACCTATTCCATTTCAGAAAAAAAAGTACAAGAACTTGTTGCAATAACAAAAAAAATTACAGAAAAAATTGATAATGTTTATTATTTAATTGCAATCTTTGGCAAAGATAATGAACAATTTTCTGTTAAATTTACCCTTACAATATCTGAACCTGTTCAAAATTTGCAAACTGCAACATTTAGGCTTGTTGAAAAATTTGAAAAAGCAAATGGAATCATTTCAAAAACCATCACAACCTTTCTTGCAAAATACACAGATGATTCAAATCAATACTTCACAACCAAAGCTTTTACAATTTTTAATATTGTAACAGAAATTGATGATCTTCAACTTGCTGAAAAAAACACTCCTCTTTGCCCTGAATTAATCAACGCAAAAAACAAAATGAAAATGCTAAAAAAGAAAATTTTGGGCATGACTGAACTTGAAAAAGAATATTTTGAAACAAGAATTTTGATTCTCAAAAAAAGTGGAGAATATGGAGAATTTGTTTTAAGACAATTTGCAAAAATCGCCAAAGAATTTGAAACCAAAATTCCTGCAAAAACTGATCCCAAATATTATCGTTTCATGAATGAACTTTTTGATATTTGCCTTGGCAGAGCTGGAAAAGCTAACGATCCACTTGTTAAAAAACAAATTGATGAAATCAATCGAAACTACCGTCAAATGATTGACAAAACAATAGCAGTTTTAACATCTCCTGCTCCAGCCAAAAAAATCGAACCACCAAAACCAGTCGCTTCAGCAGAAAAAAGTGGTGGTAAAGGTGGTTCTGGCGGAAAAGGTGGCGGTGGCGACGACAAAAAGAAAGAAGAGATCAAAAAGAAAGAAGTCAAAAAAACTGACGATTACGATTATAAATCAGTTGATCAGTCAATGCTTTTAGCAAAAAAAATTGAAGAAGAATTAAACAAGAAAATTAATCAATTTGAATCATCATCTCAAACCATAGAAGTTTTTGGTGATAAATTGGAAACCACTACAAATATCATAAAGGAAATTGATAAAGATAAAAAAATAGTCACACCTAATGTAGCAATTGAAACCACACCAATTCGTATCTCAATCAAACACACACAGCATGAAAACACATTTGACTTATAAAGACAAATTAAAAAGCTCATATATTTAATATATTTAGGTTAAATTTTTGCCTAACATTAAATATGTGAGCTTTTTAGATAACAAAAAGAATAACAACTAATAAAAAAAAATCTTCATTTCTGAAGATTTTTTTTTATAATTCTTGAATATCTTTTTCTCTTTGTTCAGCAACTTCTCTTCTTCTCTCTTCTGAAAAAATATCAATATCATCGTCAAGTTTTTTTGCAAATTCAATAGCAGACATTCTTTTTCTATTATCTTTTTTCTTTTCTTCTAAAAATTCTGTTAAGTCCATATATGTAGGCTTCTTTTTATCAGAAAAAAGCATGGCTATTTTGTTTAGAAGTTTTTGACAATTATCAGATTCAAAAAATGCATTAGCACCGGGCAAATCTGCAAGAATCAAAGAAAAATCTAAAACTCCAAAATTGTTTCTCGCATTTTTTTTAGTAGAAAAATATTTTGCCATAACAACACCCCTTATAAATTCTATGCCTAGTATAACTCAAATAAAATAAAAATTCAATACCTATTTTTCTATATTTTTTGTTAAAGCATTATTTCCGAACAAAGTTTTTGTCCACATTTCAAAAACAAAACACATTCTTAAAAGAATTTAATCTTTGAGGCAAGCAAAGCATTTAACTATTATTGCTTTTAAGCAAAAATTAAGATATAATAATGTTAACTATTAAAGGAGATTTACAACATGGCAAGCAAACAAGCTCTCTCAAATTCGCAAGAAAAAAAAGTAAATGTAACCACTGAAAGTGAAAAACTTACTCCAAGCGAAATTATTTTGAGCAAAGAAAAAAAAGAAGTTAACAAAATTTCTTTAACTCCTAGTGAAAAAATTCTTGCAAAAGAAAAAAAGCTTAGAGAAAATGCAACCATGCCCCCAAAAGAAGATTTTTTGTGTGGTAAAGCTCTTTTGCGACCAGATTCAGAAAAAGGAATCATAACTGATCCAACTCAAATTAAATTTTACAAAGCAACTTTAATTAAAGATATATTTATGAATGGACTTCTTGGCGAATATGATGAACAAGGAAACTATTGCCTTTGTGAAGACATAAGAAAAGAACTTGTCTCCTTGGAAAAAGAAAGTGGAGAGGGTTTTGAAGAATTATATTTTGCTGTGTCAAGAAGCAAAGATGATCCTTCAAAATCAATTAAATTCTCTGTTCAAATAAGCAAAAATGACACAGGTTCACAAACAGCTGTTTTGAAAATTCTTGAAGAAATTGAGAAGAACGGTGGAATGTTTAACAACACAATTTCAACATTTGTTGCTTCCTACACAGATACTTCAGAAAGTTTTTTATTTGACGCATTCAAAGTTTTCAACATTTCACGCAAAGGTGAATCTCAAAACAATTTTATGAACGAGAAAATTGCTCCAATAACTGTGCTAAGAAGAAACACTTTGAAAAATATTAAAGACAAATTTGTAAAAGAATTTAGTAAAGAAGAAAAAGAATTGTTAGAAAAAAGAATTAAAACACTTGAACAAAATGGTGAAAAAGGTCAAGAAATTATTACAAAACTAAAAACAAGCTTAAACCAATGTGAAAGATATATGCCAGAAAAATTGTTGAATTCATATATAGGAACACAAAATAATATCCTAGAAAATCTTGTTGATTCATCACAAAATTTCAGTCTTTTGGGCTCTTTTACAGAAAACTTTGCCTTCCATCTATCAAATTTTATAGGTTGCATACTTTCACCTGAAGAACATCTTTGTATGGAAAATATTTTTAAGTGTGACAAAGATTTTTTCCATGATTCTCATATTGAACGACATGAGTTCCACGAACAACATGAACACCACGAACACCACGAACATAATCAACAAAACAAGTTTGAACCAAAACAAAAAATTAAGAGTAAAGATAGAGAATTAACTTTGTAAAAGACATCTTAATCGGCACTAAAATTATATAGAGAATAAATATAAAAACATATTAATCAAAACATAATATAGATTATAAAAAATTCTAACTTGCACTGCAAAAAAAATGATGGAATTCAATCCACCATTTTTTATGTTTAAATTTTAGTCTTTATAATTTCTTAATATTTTTATAGCAATCCAATCTCAACATTAAAAAGGCAAGAAACACCTTCATAGAACTTTGCTTTGATTCTGTGAACTCCACTTTGCTTAATTGGTTCATCAAGTTCAATTTTTCGTTTATCAATTATGATTCCAATTTTTTCAAGTTCTTCAGCAATTTCCTTGTTTGTTACACTTCCAAAAAGTTTGCCATTTTCACCACATTTAATAGAAAGTTTAATTGTCTTGTTTTTTAGTTGTTCACATTTTTCAATTGCAGCTTTTTTTTCATTTTGTTTTTTGAAGTTTATTGAATCTTTTTGAGCTTTGACATTTGCAATTGCTCCAGAAGTAGCAACTTGAGCATAACCATTTTTAAGCAAAAAATTTTTTCCATAACCGTCTGCGACATTACAAATATCACCTTTTTTTCCTGTTCCTTTAACATCTTTAAGTAAAACAACTTGCATTATATTTCTCCTTGATTAAAGTTTATAGTGAGTCTTTATTGTTGTCAATGTAAACTGCAACAATTTAAAGCTATCGTGGCGAAATTATTTATGTCATCTAGTTCACCTTGTAAAATTTTTATTTTTATGTTTTGAACAATGACCAAAATAACAAGAAAAACAAGAAGTGACATTGCACAAAACAAAACAATTTTAGCTAATAACACCTTCTTTTTCTTTTCCACCAAGACTCCTTTTTTTTATATTAGCAAAAAAAGAATAACATTTTTGTAGTGGTTTGGCAAGGACTTTGCCTAAAACACCTTTCCAGGTTATATCACCTAATATAACTGAAAACAACTCATACACACGAACAATACCATAGTTTATTTTTAATAAAACATAGAGTAAACATGCAAAAAAAACAAGCGACAAAACAAAATCTGTAACCATTGTTAAGATATAAACAAATTTTTGATTTTTAGGAGTAGAAAAAAGTATTTTTATAAAAAAATCGATTAAATTTCTTAATACACTAAAAACCAAGCCCAATGCAAAGCAAACAGCAAACAACAATCCTTGTGAAGGAGAATCAATAAACATTATTTAAAAATCCTTTTAAATAGGTTTTGTTTTGCATGAATACTTGTGTATCGAAGTGAATCAACAAGTCCACTTACTTCCAAAATTCCAGCAGCAACATCAAGCTTTGTTACTTCAAGACCTGCACCTTGCACAATTAGTCCACTCCCACTAGCTTCCAAATTAAGTTCGTTATCTTTGACTGAAATCACCTTTGTAACACCAGTAATAATTAAAATTTTCCTATTAGAAAGAGTGATTTTGCTGTCATTCAAAAATTTGTTTTCAATTTTCTTTTCTTCCACAAAATTTTTTTCCTTTTAGATAACATATATATGTTTCCAAAAAATTATATGCAAGCAAAGTTAACAAGATTACTTTTGCGTTTCATAAGTTTACACTTTTAAATTTATAAAAATTAAATTTATTATTGTTTTAAATATTCTTTTCATATTTTTTATAAAAATAATGTTTTTGAAAACAAAAAACTTTTAAACAACACAGAAAAAAATCCATTTTAGGCAACACATAAAAAAACTATTGCACAAACAAAAAAAACAAAAAATAAAAAGTGGAATAATTCCCACTTTTTTTATGATTATTGAAATTTTAAACTTTAAAACATAAGTCATTCAAATAATTAAACAGGCTTTGAAAAAAACAAAAAGGCAAGGAGCAAAAGGAAAGTTTAAGGGAGTTTTGTTTGCCTAAACGACCGAAAACAGAACTTTCCTGCGACACAGCATTTTTAGAATTTTTCTATTCTTAATCTTAGTTGCAATACAAATGTTTAACAGGCTTTGAAAAAACCAAAAAGGCAAGGAGCAAAAGGAATGTTTAAGGGAGTTTAGTTTGCCTAAACGACCGAAAAACAGAACTTTCTTGCGACACAGCATTTTTAGAATTTTTCTATTCTTAATCTTAGTTACAATACAAATGTTTAACAGGCTTTGAAAAAACCAAAAAGGCAAGGAGCAAAAGGAATGTTTAAGGGAGTTTAGTTTGCCTAAACGACCGAAAAACAGAACTTTCTTGCGACACAGCATTTTTGGAATTTTTCAAAGCCTGTCATTCACAAAACTTTTTTGTTAGCCCACTATCAACACAATTTTTTTCGCAAAATTCTATTTTTTCGCTTTCAGTGAATGAATTTTTTGAAAATAATAATAAAAGTGAACAAAAAATTAAATTATCTTTTCTGACTTGATAAACTTTTTGCACTTCTTCCTTTGTTAAAACAAAGTTTTGAAGCGATAAGTTTCCAAGCACATATGTTGCAAGTGAATATGAAAGATTTTCATTTGAAAGCAAAGAAACCATTAATTTTCGATTAGTTTGCAAGCGAAAAATCTCTTTTTTTCTGTCATTTAAATCTTGTTTTTCATCTAAAATAAATTTTTCACCGCACATTTCATTTTTTTTAAAAAAATCATTAAATTCGTTCATTAGCTAGCTCCTTTTTGTTATTTTTCCCTTTTGCACACAAATCCAAAGCCTTTGGTTCAGATTCAAATACTTTTAGAATCGTATCATAAACATCTTTACCTAGATATAAACGATTGTTGTAATCAGTGAGATATGCAATTGTTTTATCAAGTTCTCTTTGTGTACAAAGATTTTTGGTGACTTCCTTAATTTTTTTCAGTTCATCAAGACCAAAATTTCTTGCATCAACTTCAATAGGAGCATTTGCATAAGCTTTGATGTCTGTGTCAATTTTTAATAGCTTAGATTTTTCTTCAAGGGAAAGATTTTGAATTAAACACATAAAGCTAACGGCTTGAGCAAAAATTTCTGATGCATTGTCTTTTGTTAAATAATATTTAATTTCTGTCATAAAATTGTTATATGCAGAATCACTAGCAAAATATTTTGCAACTGAAAATTTGGGATTGTAAAAGAAAAGCGGATCTTTTCTTTCACTTGCAATTTTAAAATATTTTTCAACAAGTGTAGGGGCATTTATGGCTAGGAAAAACTGAATATTGTTGCAAGAAACCAAAACTGTTTTGTGGTAAGACAAAACTTTTTTTCCTTCAGGAGTATTTTCGTTTTGACGCACAAGAGCATTTTCGCTTTGCATCATATGTTTAAATTCGTGAGAAATTGCATCAAAAAGTGCAAAACCACCAGAAACACGATCATTTTTCAAAATTCTTTCAATGTGAATTTTCATGCTTCCACATCTGCAAAATTCTGTTGATGGCGTTTTTGATTCAAGTATAACATTTTCTTCAAGCCAAGCAGCAACACCACTTACTTGTTTAAATACAAATTTAGGAATTGGCATGTTTGATTCATCGCTTAAATAAACAAGAATACTTGAAATTAACACTTCCATTTCTTCATATCTTAATGTGCAAAAAAACTTTTCTGAAAGAACTTCTGAAATGATTGTTTTTCTCTTTTCAAGACTTAAGTTTTTGTTTGCTATCAAAGCAATTTGAGAGCTTTTTGTTGCTACCAACAAAAATTGTTCAATCTCTTGATTTGGGAAATTATAGATTGAAGCAAGCAAAGGTCTAAACATTTTTGGTTTAAGACTGCTAGAAAACAAATTTGATTTAATCATTCTGTCGCTAAGATTAGAAATATTACCCTTAACAGCTTGAACAAAAACAATTTTGTCTTGAACATCAAGCTTTTTTGAGAGCAAAACATTTTCAAAAAGCTTAATTGATGAGCTTTTTAGTTTTGAAAGTGCAAAAGACAATCCTTCATGTCCATTGTTAGTAATGTTTAAAATTTCTTCTTCACTAAGTGATCCTAATATATTTCCAAATTTTTTACAAACTAAAGTTGTAACTTCAGGAACAAAAAACATTTCAGAATCGCCAAGAACTTTCAAAAACAAGTCTTTTGCTATGTTTTCGTCAGCATTTTTGACAAATTTAAGAAACATACTTTCAACTAAAGATTTTAGCATTTGAATTGAGCTATTTTCTTCAAAATTATTTTCTTTAATAATAAAAGCATTAACTGCTTTTGTAATATTTATGAAATCATCAATTTCAAAATTAAGTTTATCAAAATTAAAATCTAAAAGTAAATCATTCAATTTTTGAATGGTTTCAGATGAAAAATCGCAAGATTTGACCTTTTGCATTAGTGTATTCTTCAGAATTGAATCCAATTTTTTAGCCTCCGCAATTTTATTATAATTAGTTTATCATAACAAAGTTAAAAAGTCCATGTTGAGATATTTGAGATTGAAAGAAAAGCAAAGAAAAAGTATTGAGATATTTCACATAATTTAAAATTATTTCATTTTTTAATCAAAACTTGCCAAAAGAAAATATCTATATTTCAACTTAAAATTTCAAATATAATTTTTGAAGTGATTAAAAAAGCTAGTTTCAACTAGCTTTTTTAGGTTTAATACAAGCAATTTTTTGGAGTACGGGAGAAG
>Ga0172378_10001333_pt1 | contig 22752 bp, 15 predicted proteins | sample GrowelOW332metaG_FD_119755 | JGI IMG/M metagenome (GOLD analysis project Ga0172378, IMG submission 119755) | Groundwater microbial communities from an aquifer near a municipal landfill in Southern Ontario, Canada - Pumphouse #3_1 metaG | ecosystem: Environmental > Aquatic > Deep subsurface >... | reverse complement strand
TGCACCTTTTTTCGCTCTATACCTGTGGCTGAGAAATCAGAGAGCTAAAAGGATAGTTCTTGAGCAAAAGAGAAAAAGGGAAAAAGAGCAAGAAAAGATTAAACAGTTGAGCAAAATTAAGGAAAGTCCCGCCAAGCATATTAATCCTTTTGAAGAGACTAGATATGAAGGAAAGCCGAAGAACAGCAAGACGCTTTCTTCAGTAAAGAAAGACCAGGAAAAGGATGTATTCGTCTCTAGTTCAAATGTTATATCCCCTATGATGGCTGAATATTCTTCCGCTCCCGGAAACTTATTTGAACATCCATTTTCCAAAGATGAAAAGAGCGAGGACATCCACAGCGAAGTTAAAAGAAGCTTCGAAAAAAAAATAGATAATTTTTCCACCAGCGAATACGCTAAGCAAAATAGTCAAAAAAACGATGAAAATTTCTACGATGATTTGAAGAGAAATCAAAATATTTCAAGGGAAAGAAAGCCGGAGAAGAACGTTTTTGACCAGGATGATAACTTTGTGAATGAAACAAAATCCAAAGAGGTGAAGAAGGGATTTTTTAACTGTTTTAGCAGCCATCCAAAAGTGGATGAACCAGCGGACAATATCATGGAAAGCAAGCGGTTAGATTCTGAAGATGAAGAGTATCTTTCGCGCATGAATGTGAAGAAAAAACCAAATACTTCAAAAGGTGAATTTTCAAATCGCCCCGATAAAAATTATCCTTTGCCATCGCTAGATTTACTTTCAACCTATGCGGAGGAAAAAAAGGATAGCATCAACGAAGAAAATGCTAGAAGAAAGATTCCTATCATAAATAATGTTTTTAGAAAATTCAACATTGGAGCCCACGTTGATTCTTATACAATCGGACCATCTGTGACGAGGTTCAACATTAAGCGAGACAACGGAGTAAAGATTTCAGTCTTTTCTTCAAATAATATTCAACAGGAAATATCAGCGGATCTCCGAGGTGATATGTCAGTTAGAATTGAGGCGGTAGTCAAGGGTCAATCAACTTCAGGAGTTGAAGTAGCCAATGAAGCGCCTACCATGGTTTCCTTTAAAGAATGCATGGAGCAAATTGTCAACAAGAGTGATAAACTGCTTATACCTTTCGGGGAAAATATATCCTCTGAAGTAGTTTGTGCTTCCCTGGACAAATTGCCTCACCTTCTTGTTTCAGGTTCAACTGGATCAGGAAAGTCTGTTTTTATTCACGCAATAATCATGACCTTGATCATGCGCAACTATCCAGATGAATTAAAATTTATTCTAATCGATCCTAAGCAGGTTGAATTTACCCGCTACAAAGATATGCCACACTTGTACTGCCCGATTATATCAGATGTCAATAAAGCGGTAGCGACGCTGAAAAAGCTGATAGAGGAGATGGAGAGAAGATATACCATTCTCTCACGTTGCGAAGTTAATAAAATACAAGAGTACAATAAACTCAAAGCCTTCCATCCCGAATACGAAAATCTTCCCTATTTGGTTTGCATTATCGATGAATTTGCCGACCTTATGGGTCAGGATGCTAAAAATGTTGATTACCTCACTCAAAGGCTAACCCAAAAAGCGAGAGCAGCGGGTATATATTTGATTATTGCTACCCAGCGTCCTTCGGTCAAATGCATAACAGGGACGATAAAAGCTAACATTCCTGCTCGCGTTGCTCTCAGTTTACCGACATATACGGATTCTCGAACAATTCTCGATGAAGGAGGGGCGGAAGTTTTAATTGGTAAAGGCGACTTGCTAGCAAGAATTCCAACTTCCTTTAAATCTACGGTTAGACTTCAGTCTGCGTTTGTTTCTAACGAAGAAATTTCGGCGGTTGTCGGATATTTACGCTCACAAAGCCAACCGGAATTTAACCCTGATTTTTTGAATATCGAACCGGAGAGAGGCGGATTATATTCGAATTCTCTTCTATTGCCGGGATATGATGATGAACTTTATGAAGAGATAAAGAAATATGTCATGACAAGCAATATCGCATCAACTTCTGATTTACAAAGGAGATTTTCAATCGGTTACGGAAGAGCGGCAGCTATCTTTGATGCGCTGGAGGATGAGGGAATTGTAGTCACTTTGAAACCTTCGAATAGAAAACAAGTTGTAAAACACTTAAATTAAAATACTTAACTACGATAAGAAAGGAATATATGTTGTATGGAAAAAGTAAAATTTGATAAAATTGGATTTAATTTGCACCAAGATGTGTGCTCTACCAACGGATTAAAAATAATTGTTGCGCCGGTTTTTGACGCTAAGGAAGTTCACGCTGGACTCTATATAGATAGAGGCGGACTTGCTCGTGATTTTTTCGTGGGAAATACTCGCATTTTTCCCGGGACCGCCAATTTATTAGTTAAATCCCTCTTTGATAAACATCCTGAGAGATGCGCTCCTTTGTTTAAAGAGGGAGTCGAGTTAAAAGGATATGTAGAAGAGTCATTTACCACGATTTCTTACCGAGCGAAAATGGAAGATGCGAAGGAACTACTGGAACCTCTACTCTCAATTGTCGACGAATTGAAAATTACTAATGATGAGGTTGAGCACTTAAAGGTTTCTTACAGGAAAGAAATACTTTCCACCGATGCTCAACCTGACAATATTATTAGAAAAAACCTCTATGTTAATTCTCCTATGGGAAAGAATCCTGACGGAGACTTAGAGACATTGAAAAAAGTGCATTTTGTTGCACTTAAACGCTATTTTGAATCATTTTACAAGGTGGAAAATATGACTTTGATCGTCACGGGAAACATTTCGCCGGATGACGTATATGAAATCGCGAATGCCCACCGTTTCAAGAGAACAAAGAACGATAGGGAAATTCGCATTCAACAGTATGTCGAGCCCGAAGGTGCACTCAAGAGTGATTTGACCTATACCGCTCCAAAAAATACATTGATTGCCGGAATTAAATTCCCTGAGCGCAAAGTGCTGTTCAATATGTTTGGCGACCATTTATTTTCCTACTATGCCCTTTTACAACCTGCTCTTTTTTCTAACTTAAACAGTAGAACAAAAGAAATTTTAAAAGATGTGGTAGACATCAAGAAAGGCGGAATAAAGCAAGGCGGAGAGGATGCTTTCTTGTACCAAACATTTGAGGTTGGAGATATGAGCAAGGGAATATCTCAAGTAAAAGAGTTGCTCAGCACTTCCAAGCCGATAACTCGTTCTGATTTCAAGAACTTGAAGAAGAAATACGTAACTCAACAAATTCAAAAATACAGCACCGATGTCTCTGAGTATTTCAACTCTCTTTGCGAAGACTATGCCAACCGTTTTGCTTCTCAAGCGATAACGACAGCTGTCAGCAAGATGAAGTATTCAAAATTCGTGAACTTTCTAGATTACTTGCTTAAGTCGCCGGTGAGTTTTGCTGTAGAAAAAGACTAAAATGAATAACATTAGAAAAGAAAATCTAAAAAATAATCGAAATACGGATGAGAATTTTTTTGTCGTTGATGAAGGAATATTCAATTCGACTTATTTGAGTGTTTTATTCATCGTAAACAAAGACAAGAAAATATCAAAGGAAGCGCTTGGTCTAACTTCGGTATTGCTTTCAATTTCTTCTTTTGCCAACGCTGATTCCAGTTCGTCGCATCGAAAAAAGATATCTTTTGAGTTCGGCGAGGGATACAATAAATACACACTTTGTTGCGCTATGCGAGAACCTATCAAAAGCCAAGCTTTGATTGACTCACGCTTGAAGCTTGGAAAGAGATTGATGAGAACCTTTTCCTCCGGATGGAGTGGGAGTGAGAGGGATTTTTCACGTGCGATAGAAGAGATATCTTACCGTTATGCTGTTTTGGATAACGATCCGATATTTCAATTGGATCGCTTGATGCAATTGAATTTTCTTCCCGATTTGCCTCTTGGGAAATACCCTTACGGAAATTTAGAAAAAATAAAAAAATTAAATCACTTAGATATCAAACTCGCGTTGGAACACGTGCTTGCTTCAAACCGCATGGTTGCTTATGTCGGAGATACTAATTATCGCTTTGTTCTTTCCGCGAAAAACAGTATCAAACCTTCGATAAAAATCTTTCCCTTGAGCCTGCGAAAACAAATTCTTCCGCGCGGAACTAATCTCGAAGTGAAAAGTGAAAAAATTGCTGGTAATTACCTTGGATTTGCTTTTAATCTATCCAAAGTTCACTCAGAAAAGGTAAAGCTATGTCACGATATTTTGCTTTTGACTCTCTTCAATAAATACAGCGGGGTTATGAATGATTTTCTTCTCGCAAACGGCGCAAGAGTCATCGATACCAAACTCTTTTTGACTGCCAGTTGCTTCTGTGTTTATTTAAGTACAACTGAGGATTTTTCGAAGGATTTTATCGAAGAGTTTGAACGGAGAGTTCAATACTTTTACAAAGAGGACTTTTCGGATTACTTATCAATTTCTAAGGATGCAATCGAAAAAACTATAGACAACCAATTTGATTCGCCTAAAGCTCTCGTGGATCACCTGTACGAAGGCCGTCTTGCAGGTCTCGATTATTCCCCTGAAGTTCTAAAATCAAAACTCAAGAGCATTTCCCAAGAAGATTTCGAAGCTTACTTAAAGAAAATAAACCTTATTGGAAGCATAAAACTAGAGGGATACAACAATGAAAGATAATGAGAAATTACTTGATAATATTCATGAGTTTACATTGGAAAGCGGAATTAGAGTAGCGGTAGTCGAAGATAGTTCTATCAACAAGGTGAGATTGTCAGCAATTGTCAATGTGGGCCTTATTGAACCTGGATTTCTTGAAATAGGTGGGGCTAAGGTTGATGGCTTGGTAGCTTTAGTCATGTCCAAAGCGTTCAACTACACGCAAGGTGGGAAGATTTCCGATATCCTTATTCGAGAAGGAGTTTACTTTGATACGAGCGTAACAGATACAAAGACAATTTTCACCATTACTACCAAAGATAATGTATATGAATATATAGCTAGATTGATGAGTTATTTTTCGACTTTTCACATCGAAAAAAATTCTCTTGAACTGGCAAAAAAGGAAGCTATTTTAGACATTGAAGATAGATTAAAAGACCAGGAGTTTATCCAAGATTTACAAGTCTCATCACTCGTGTTTGACAGGGATAATAAGGTTGAAATTCTCAAGTCATATCGCAAAAGAATAGAGTCGATAAATGCGACTATTTTGCGTAAATTTTTTGCAAGATTCTATGTTGGAAACGCGATGAAGTTTTTCATTATGGGACCGATAAATCGAGATGTGGTAAAGCAAACTCTCGAGAGCAATCCTCTAAAAAAATCAGATCTAAATCTAATCCAAATGAAAGAGGAAAATTGGAAGAAAGATGAAGGAACGCCTAAGAGTTTCTATCAAAAAGATACCAAGAAAACCTATTCAAAAGTTGCGCTTGCTATTAAATTTCCAACTCGAAAAGATTTGTATAACAAGTTTGGAGATGACATCTTCTCACTTTTTTCATTCATTCCAAACGCGCTGTTTAGCGAAACATCACCACTGATATGCAAGGCAATTAAAAAGGGATTGATAACAGTTGTTGCCGAAGATAAGTTGATTGAAAGTAAAGAAAATATTCTCTTGCTTGCGTCTTTTGTCACCTTTTGTCCCGACGAACTATTTTCCTATCTCAATTCCAATGCGAAAAATGTTATAAAATGCCCTTCGCGAATTAGATTTGCTAAAGTTAAGCAGGAATTGGTTGAGGAAATACAAGAAAATGAACACAATTATAACTTTCTCTTAAACTTATTTATCAAAGCAAATTCTAACAATGTATCAATTGAAAACTTTGTAACAAGAATTCAAAATCTATCTTATAAAAAGATGGAGGAATTTGTAATTGGTATGAAGAAAGCCAAACTGATAACCTATGTTGAAAGGGGTAAAAATGTTAGGAGTTGATATCGTAAATCTCGAGAGAATAAAAGATAATTATGACGATCTTGCCCGCCGTCTCCTCTCGGATAAAGAAAGAGCACAACTCTTAACTTACAAGGCAAAAACTAGTAAAATATCATACATCGGTGGAAGATTTGCGGCCAAAGAAGCTTATGTTAAAGCTAGCGGTAATAAGCTGGTAAACTATAAAGAAGTTGAGATAATTGACGATATGAATGGACGACCGCACATATATATTAACGATTGTGAAATTGGTGAAGTCAGCATTGCGCACGACGGTTATGCAATAGCTGTTGTCAGCCTTTTCAAGGAGAAAAAATAAATGCTCAAACATAAAAAAATAGAAGCTACACTTAAGAACGACAATACTTTAGAAGTTCGTGTAAAAAAATCGCTAGCTTCTTCGTTTATCAAAAATATGCGATTGTATGAAAATTACAACTTTGTCGGAAATTTAGAATTTATTTCAAAATCGGAATCAAATTCAACATATATATATACATTTCACTTTAACAACAGAATAGTTCCGGGAAATCTTTATTCTATTGCTGATGGTGAAAATGAGTTTTGTCACATTGATATTTCTTCATTGGGTGGCAGTTCTGAATTCGAGAAAAAATATCGATACGATGGAGAGTTAGGTGCGATTTATTCAAAGGAATATACAATTTTCCGCGTCTTTACCCCTCTATCTAGTGAAGTTAACATTAATGTATTCAAGCCGGATGGAACTCGTTTTGTCGCGGTTATGAACCGCATTGAAGGAGGCGTGTACGAGGCAAAGATCGATGGTGATTTAGATGGATGTAAGTACAACTATCTCGCAAGAATAAATGGGGAATACGTTTGTGCTGTCGATCCTTATGCAAAGTCAGTAGATACAAATTCGCGATTCGGATACGTAGTGGACATGGAAAAGATTTCAGATATAGATCTGAATGATCGATACTTACCGGAATTTACCTCTCCTACCGATGCTGTCATATACGAATGCGATGTGCGAGATATGACTTCTTTGACTGACGTTTCTAACAAGGGGACTTATTCCGCTCTCGCAAAGGCGGGAATGGTTGATGGTAATAACAATCCAATAGGGTTGGATTACATTGCTAGTCTTGGGATTACTCACGTTCAGTTGCTTCCTGTCTACGATTTCCAAACGATCGATGATTCCAACCCATCAAGTATGTATAACTGGGGATATGATCCAGAATTTTTCTTTGCCGTTGAAGGATCTTATTCATCGGATCCTGAAAGTCCGTATGCGCGCATGAGGGAATTGAGAAATCTCATCGCAAATTTTCACAAGCGCGGAATTAGAGTAAATATGGATGTTGTTTTTAATCACGTTTTTCGAACCTATTCTAATTCTTTAGAAATATTGTGCCCTAATTATTATTTTCGATTGAATCCGGATGGAACTCTCTCCAACGGATCTGGATGCGGCAATGATTTTGAATCGCGACACTATATGGCTCGGAAGCTTATTGTCGATGCTTTGAAACATTTTATGCGGTTCTATGGCATCGATGGATATCGCTTTGACCTTATTGGAATTCTTGATATTGACACCACCAGACTCGCTTACCACGCTTGTAAATCTATCAAGGAAAATTTGATGTTCTACGGTGAAGGTTGGGATTTAGCAACCAACATTCCTTCCGTTAAGAAAACAACGTTAAACAACGCGACAAAGATTCCGGAAATTGGTTTTTTCAATGACCGATTTAGAGATATAGTTAAAGGCCACACCTACGGTGAAGACATGAAGGGAAAAGGATATTTAAGCGGAGATGTCAATTATATCGACGGCTTTAAACACGTATTCTTAGGGTCGGTTATTTCTTTGGCCTTTCCTCCTTTATTTGTAAAACCAAGCCAATCGATAAACTACGTCGAATGTCACGACAACGGAACACTGTTTGATAAATTAAACGTCTGTTGTCCAGATGAGAATGAATCAACTCTGTTGAGAAGAGTTAAACTGATGAATGCTGTGACGATTCTTTCTTACGGCGTACCATTTATTCACGCTGGTCAAGAAGTCGGGGCGACCAAGGAAGGTGATACCAACTCCTACATTTCTGGCGATAATATCAACGGATTTGACTATGTTCTCGCCGCTCAAAGAAAAGATATGATATCTTTCTTCAAGGATTGCATAAGGTTGAAAAGATTTTCGCCTTACTTCAATTTGAACGATAGTTCAATAATCGAAAAGACAATTGATTTTCAAAATTTAGACCACGGTGCTCTCTTGATAAAGTACTTTAATCAAGAGATAGGGAATGAAGTTATCGTTATTATCAACCCCACGCGAACGGTCGTTAAATATAACTTTAATAAGTATTACAAGATTGTGTTTAACGAAGCTGGATTCATCGATGAAGAAAGCTATTCTCAACTCGTATTAGTCAACGGTATCAGTATGGTGGTTGCCGTTTCAAACTAATTTTTGTATATTTAAAGAAAGAGGTAATTTATAATGAGCAGTTTTGTAAGTTGGAAGTATCTTGGATTAGTCAACCGTGCAGGTTTTTACATCCTTTTTTCGAATATTTGGTTAAAAAAATACGGAGACCATCCAGAGAGGTATCCCTTCAAAAAGAGATATAGTCGCGTTCATAAGTTTTTAGGTAAGTGTGTGAAAGCTTTCAAGTGCGACTACATCATAACCGGAGAAGAGAACATTCCAAAGGATTCAAATGTAGTCTTTACTCCGAATCATCAATCAAACACGGATCCCATCAGTATCGTAGCTTTGAGCGACAAACCTTTAGTCTTTTTAGCTAAGAAAGAAATCAATAAATTTCCATTTGTAAAAAATGTCGTACGCGCTGTTTCGGGCATTTTTATCGACAGGTCTAACCTGCGTCAAGAAATTAAGATTATGAGAAAGCTATCAGAAGATTTGAAAACCAGTGAACATTCTTATGTTATTTTCCCGGAAGGAACGCGTTCGCGCCCGATAGATCACCCGTTACTCGATTTTAAACCAGGTGCTTTAAAACCTGCGTATATCGCCAAAAAGCCTATTGTTCCCGTTGCGATTCACGGGGCATATAGGGTTCTCGACAAGCATTTGAGAATGAAAAAATTTCCTATTCAAATCGCCTATTTGAAGCCGCACTATCCCGAGGAATTCGAGAAGGTAAACACCATCGATATGGCGAAGAAAATTCAAAGCGAGATTAATGAAAAACTCAAAGAACTAAAAAAGAATGACGTCGAATTGGTCAAGAAGTACCGCTATAAGCACTGTAAGTGGCCGACTGAGATAACTGGTATATAAAAAAACGGATTTTTCGATTTTTTACAATGATTTTCCTCTTTTTTAACACGCCTTTATTTTGTTGAATTAATTTGTAGGTTTCTAGTATACTAATAGATAGATTATCTACATATTTTGAGGTATTATATTGAATTTATTTGAAAAACTACCCGAGAACTTTTTCTCGGTCTTATCGCGAAAATATAAGGCAGTTTACAGTTTCAGTTTACTGACGTTATTTGAGACTTTAAAAACGTATAAAACACGCATTAAGAAATCGGATTACATAAACGCTCTGAGAGAACATGGTGAAGAAATCATGGCGCTTTTTGATGTTAAGTTGGATCAGATGGATGACCGCAGCGAAGAGGAAAAAGTAGATTATGAAATCGAGGATTCAGAGGTTTCCTCGAAGATTAATTACATTTTCCGCAAACTGGTTTCAACCGGATGGATCGAGGTTGAAAATGAAAAGGGCGCAAATTACATTTTTCTCCCTTCCTATTCCATCAAGATGCTTCAGTACATCGCGGATTTGACTTCGGATACATCTTTATACATTCCCTTAGTTCACCAAACTTATTCGGAATTGAAGATGGAAGACGATAAGGAAGATGATTATATGTTTCGCTCTCTTATCTCCGCTAGCAAAAATGCAGATGAACTGGAATTGAATATCACATTGCTCCATCATTCAATCTGTGTTTTTGGCCACAAGTTGATCAACGAGTTTGAGCCAAATGAAGTTTTGCGCCAACACTTCGATGTTTTTAGAAGTGAAGTCAGCGACAAGATTTATCATCCAATGAAGACTTACGATTCGCTTTCGCTGTATGCGATACCTGTCGTTAAGATACTAAACAAGTGGGCTAGAGATTCCAGGATTATGGATAAATTGGTCAGTCAGGCTTCTTACGATTCGAACTATTTGAACATGAAGCCGGAAGAGTTGCGCGAAGTTGTCTACAAGATGATTCAAGATACGATTAACAAGTTTTCTCGCTTGTCAGACTCTTTCGATGAAATTGATAAAGCCAACGCTCGTTATGTCCGTTCAGTACAAAAAAAGATAAATTTTCTTTCCAATTCAGATAAATCGATTAAAGGCAAGCTTGATACCGTTATCGTCGAATTGGCTAAGCAGATAGTTTCTTCGCCTTTCGATGTGGTTAAAGACATGGAAAAAATTCCTCTTTTGGTTGAGGCTAGCGACACTATTTCGATTTGGAATCAAGGGTTCATCAATTCTGATTCTCTGATGATGCCAATAAAGAGAAACGCAAAATTAGATTCCGATCCCATGTTGCTAGAAGAAGAGTTTTCCGGCGATGATTCACTGATGAACGAATTTTTAGAAAATGAAGTTAACAGATTTTCTTTGAAAGCTGTCGAGGAATTTATGATGAAGGAATTCGGAGATAGAGATGTAATTGAGACTAAAGATATGAAAGTAGATAACATGGATGAACTTGTACTGCTGATATTGGGTATTGTGCGAGCGGAATTTGGATATTTATTCTACGATATCGAAAAGATTGGTGAAACTATTAAATTGGGAAAATTCCTCGTTCCAAATTATAGATTTACGAAGAAGGGAAAGGGGACAAGCAATGTTTATTGAAGAATTTGAAAAATTGACAAAAGCAGATCAAACTATTTTTCGAAAGGCGATTAAGAGTTTACTCTATACTTGCTTTGTCGTTAGACGCGTATATTCTAAATCTTCTCACATGAATGTGATTAACTCTAATTATCTATTCATCGAAAGGCATTTCAACCTTTTCGTCGACTATCTTTCTTATATGGGAATCGACTTATCTAAAGATGATGAAAATGGGGTTATCTTCGTTTCTAGCAGCGATGAATCTAACAAGATTCAACTGGATGGAGTAACAACTTTAATTATCTATGCGCTGCGAAGCTACTACGAAGAAAAATTGAGCCAAAATCCTACTGCCAACGAGATTTATATGGATTCGGTGACTATAAAGTCGCTTCTTAAGGAACTTGGTTTAACCAGCGTTACCAAGCGAATCTCAAGCCTTTCAATTGCGCAATCTCTTAGAAAGTTAGCTTTTTACAATATAGTTGTTTTGGCCAATAAATCGTTCTCCGAATCTTCTTACGCTTTTTACATACTTCCTTCGATTAGATATGTAATTTCCAATGCGAAGTTGAATGCTTTATACAATTCGATTGAAAATATAAGAAAAGAAAAGGAAGAAAAGTTCGAAGATACCGAAAACACTATATTTGACGCTTCTGAAAACGATATAGGAGAAGAATAATGAAAAGCATATCTAAATTGAGACTCATCAACTGGCACTTATTCTCAAATGAAACAGTTGATATTAAAAATATAACCTTTTTAACCGGGGCGAACGGAACCGGAAAATCGACGATAATTGATGCTATACAAATCATCCTGCTAGGTGATACCTCTGGAAGAAATTTTAACAAAGCGGCAAACGATAGAACTGGTCGTACTTTGAAAGGATACTTGCGCTGCGAGACGGGGGAGACCAAGGAAGGCCAAGTGATGTGCCTTCGCCCAGGGCGCTTTACCAGCTATATTGCCTTGGAAATAAAGGATGACAAGACCAATTCGGTTTTTACCTTAGGAATAGTTTTTGACTGCTTTGAGGATGATTCTGAAACCCATCATTTTTTCTATTTGAATTCGGAATTTCCGAAGAACAAATTCACCAATGCCGAACTGCTTGATAAAGATACACCTCGACCGCTAACTTACAAGGAACTGTCTCAGGTCTTCAGCGACACATACAGTCCGAGTGATTTCAAGTTTTTTGACACGAACATTCTATACCAAAAATTCATAACTGAAAAACTTGGTAATCTACCCGATAAGTATTTTTCTCTCTTCAAAAAAGCTGTATCGTTCTCACCGATAACCAATATTTCTTCGTTTATCACCGAGTTCGTTTGTGATGTTGATTACAACATTGATATCGGACCGATGAGAGCGAATATTGAACAGTACAAATTGCTTGAATTAGAGGCAAAAAAACTGCAGACAAAAATCGACTCTCTTGAGAAAATCAAGACTGCTTACGACGAATTCCAAGATGTAAAAGATGGCTTGAAATTAGCGGATTACGTCGCAAATAGAGCTAATTATGAAACCTATAAATTAGACTTAAAAAAGCTGAAAAACAAACTGGAAGAGAACAAAATTAGAATTGAGGAAATAGCTAATTCAATTCAGGAAAATGATAAGCAAACAGCCGATTTGCGAAGCGAGAAGGAAAGCTATTTTGCCAAAAAGGTTGGCTCGGCTGGCTTCTCTTTATCAACCGCTCTAGCCAATAAAAAAGAAAAGCTTAACGAAAGATTGTCAAATCTTGAAAATAACTACAAATATATTTCCGATACGCTCAATTCTTTGGCGGATGATTATCTCTTAAAATTGGATAATCTGTTCAAGCGAATAGCTATAATTGACATGAACTTTATCAGCGAAGACGAGAGCGAACTGCTCGATGACTTCAAGGATGAAGCCAATGGGTTTATCGATTTGACTAAAAAATTAAAAAGCGATATTGAAACGCGTGAAATCGAAGGAAAACTCATAGGGGAATTCCAACAGGAGATGACCGCTCTTCACTTCAGCGCTAACAAGATAGTTCACTTGTTGGAAAATTCTGTCTTCAATTTAGGATTGAAGCGCGATGCCATCGATGGAGAAATATCTCAAATTGATGCAGGTCACAAGCCTTTTAATCGTACTTATCTACAGGTTAAATCCTCCCTTCAGGCACAATTGCGCGAAACTCACTCAGCCGCAACAGTTGCAACCTACTGCGACTTGGTTGATATTACTGAGCCGCGCTGGACTAGAGCAATTGAAGCGTTCATTTACAATCAAAAATTTAACTTTTTTGTCGACAATCAATACTATGAGGAAGCATCAAAGCTTCTTTCGCGAATCTGTCGCGAATACGGTTTCTACTCAGTATCTATAATAGATGCGGAAAAGCTTATCTCCAAGGATTTCAAAGCAAATTCCGGATCAGTTGCTGAGATAATACAAACAGACCACCAAGGGGCTAGGGCTTACACTAATTTTCTTTTAGGTAGAATGAAACGCTGCGAGACATTTGGCGAAGCCAGAGCATTTGGAAACGGCTTGTTACCTAATTGCACGGGTTATAAAAACTATGCTTCATTCTATCTAAATCAGCGCAAGGCGGAAGTTAGTTTCATCGGAACAAAGTTAGATCAAGCGACCATACTTGCTAAGAAAAATGAGTTTTCAAAACTCAACGCTAAATTGGAAAAATACAACGATTTATTAAATTACTTCAGTCAAATTGCAAATCTTGAAGTTTTGAACTCATCTCAGTGCAACACCTTTATTGTCGATGTTGACGAGGGAATTAAGGCGGATGATCTCCGCTCTCAAATTGCCAAACTCGAAGAGCAAATGGACGAAGGCGATCTTTCGGAAGTGGCTGAATACGATGCAAAGATTGCTTCGATTGATGAAGATATTAAGTCGCTTGCAGATGCCAAGGAACGGCTCTTAATCGAAAGAGGTGGTCTGGAGACGCAGAACAAAAATCTCACAAAAGAACTCATTCCTGCTAAGACAGAATCACTTGGCTTTATGGGAGAAAAACTTTTGGAGTACGATCCAAAGATGGTCGAAGAGAAGTACGCTCCTTTCTTTGACAACGCGGCGGAAAATTTGCCGTTAAATCAAATAAAGCAGCAGGCTAAAGCTCATTACGTACAAACTCAAAACAAGATGAAAAATTACAAGAGTAGACTCATGGATCTTCGCTCTAAATATGTTGCAACTTACAATCTGAGCTACGATATTACACGCGAGGATGACAACAGCGACTTTGATAGAGAACTTGAAAATTTATCCAAGGTTCTCCTTCCGAGTTATTTGAAAAAGATCGAGAATGCTCATCGAAAAGCTATTGAAGAATTTAAAGATGATTTTATCTTTAAACTTCGTACTTCATTCGAAAAAATTTCCACTCAAATTGATGAACTCAACCAGGCTCTAGATAGCGTGAGATTTGGTAGAGATTCCTATAAATTCTCAGTTGAACCAAATAAGGACTATTTGGAATACTACAACATGATAATGGATGATTTGCTTTTGAATATTGGAGATTCTGAAAATGAATACTTGGAAAAATATTCCGGCGTTATGAACAACCTATTCAGCATGATATCCGAATCAGCCGATCAGCTGGGAGATGTGAAATCTCAAATTCTCGAAAACGTTGAAAAATATACAGACTATCGTACATATTTAGTATTTGACCTTCTTGTCAAGCGCGGGGAGAACAGTGCTTCCTCGCTGGCTAGAACTTTCAAGAGACAGTCGGGCGGCGAGACTCAAACGCCATTTTACATTTCTATTCTTGCTTCATTCGCTCAACTATATAGAACGAGCGACGAAAATTCCGACAGTATTCGACTGGTTATTTTCGATGAAGCTTTCTCAAAAATGGATGGGGCAAGGATAAAAGAAGCGGTTAGTTTATTGAGAAGTTTTGGCTTGCAAGCTATACTGTCTACGCCTTCGGAAAAACTTCGCGATTTATCTTCAGAAGTAGACTTAGTACTTGTGTCGATTCACGATAACAAGAAAAATAGGTCGTACATCGATCGTTACCAAGAAGTAAAAGAAGTTGAACAATAGTGCAAATATTGAGTAAACTAAGACAAAGAGAAAAATATTACTTATCCAATGGAAAGAGTTTGCAAAATGAAGCAAAATGAAAAGAGTGGTCGATGGAAATTTAGCCTACACATTATTTCAACGGTTTTCATTGTTATAGCTGTGTTTTTTGTTGCGCTTTTTTCAATCATGGGCCTTCACAACACATATACGTGCCGAGAATGGAACGACAATTGGACTATTTCCGTCGAGGATACTACTTTTGAAAATCAAAGCATAAATGAATTCCATCTAGGTGAGGTAGAGCCTGGAGATACGGTTGTTCTTGAAAACACCATTCCTTTGGACTACAACAATGAGCAAATTTCAGTTGCATTTTATACATATCAGTCGACGGTAAAAGCTTATGTCGATGAGGAATTGGTTTATGAATACGGTCAGGATTTTAACGAAGATGATAAACTGGTTCCAACAAATCTAAATTTCATCGATTTGGGAAATGACGTTGAAGGAATGAAATTGAGACTAGAGATAACCGCAACGACTACGTATTCCTATAGATATATTGAAAGAGTGTATCTCGGGCCATCAGTGGAAATCTATTCTTACCTAATTAATTTGAAATTTGTTCCAATTTTCAGCAGTTTCTTCATCATTTCTGTCGGCATTATCTCCATTGGGCTTGCTCTGACGCTATACGGTAAGAAAATGCCGGGGACTAAAACTATAACGATTGGAAGTTTTTTAATTCTTTTGGGACTTTGGATATCCTGTAACTCAAGAGTTATTTTGCTTTTTAATGAAAATGAAGTTTTCAACACATATCTTGAATACGTAACTTTCTATATTTTTGCCATACCTCTAATGCTATATTTTTGGGACTACGTCAAGGAAAATAAAAAGGATAAAAATCTTTGGAAAATATTTTTCTTCTCCAATATAGCTCTTTTCCTTATTGCGACTATTCTCAATGTCAGTGGAGTCTTTTATTATCCGGAATTTCTTCCCATTTTCCACGTCTTCTATATTTTGATTGTTATTTTTATCGCCAACGTGCTTATTAAACAGTGGGCAAGAAAAGAAAATACCAAGAGTGATTCGTTGCTATCAATTGGTTTTTTGATATTTGGATTCGGGGCTTTTTTGGGAATACTGATGTCAGAATTGGGCGGATTTAATTTTATAGAGCCTTTGAGTTCCAGTGCAGTTCTCCCTTTATCTAGCGTTTTACTGACAATATTTATGATCGGAAGTTACTTTTTTTCGACCATCGAATACCTGTATGAAAAGGGCGAATACGACTCGTTAACCAAGTTAGCATACATAGATTTTTTGACTGATTTATCCAATCGCACAACCGCCGTTAAATACATGGAAGAACTCGATGAAAAGAAGTCAATATTTACTCTTATCGCTATCGATGTCAACAATTTAAAGATTGTTAACGATACACTTGGCCACACCGCCGGTGACCAACTATTAATCAACCTTTCTTACTTGCTCAAGAGGAACTTTGAAAAATATGGCAAAGTCGCGAGAATGGGCGGTGATGAATTTTTAGTTATCATGGAAGACACTAACAAAAATGTGGCAAAAAATAAAATGGATAAATTTCTTGTGGAGTTGGATAAATTCAATAATAGACCTGAAAAAAAATACACGATATCTCTCAGTTATGGAATTGCTTCAACGGATGAAAAAGATGGTTTAAATAGTCACGACATATATGTTCTATCCGATAAAAGAATGTACAAGATGAAGCAGGAGTATCACAAAACCAACAGTAGATACGCTTCATAGCAGTTAAATACGCATTATTTTTAGCGGTAATTCTATGGAACGTCCGCAACAAAAGATGTATAATTAAAGTATCAAAAAGAAAGAAAATAGCTATGCAAAAAAATGTGATTTCGCAGTCGAATGAACTTATTCATTTAAGAAATTCTTATCGAAGAAGAAATTTAATCGAATCAATTTTTATTGGAATTGGTGTCGTTTTTCTTTGGTTTATTTATGTTTTTTTGTATTGCTCTGCTCACGGATATCAAAATTATACTTTCGCTCCACTTGGAAGGTGGACTTTCTTTGGTTTTTTAGCATATCCGGATCTCAGTTCGAGCATTTTTGATTTTTCAAACAGCAGCAGTATCATTAGGCTTTCAATTATCTTTGCGGTGGTTATCCTCGCAATTGGCTGTGCTTTTTTATATCATTTTTTGCATTTGAAAAGACTGCAAAATAAATATGAAAAGGAATATATGAAACTGTTGATCGAAGAGGCAAAGATCAACGGAATAATTCTATCTAGCAATAAAGAAAGTAACGTCAGCGAGGAAGAATTGAATAAAACGATAGAACTTTTGTCGATTTCTGAACCGGTTAAAGTTAAAAACTATCAAATGTCGACTTCTATGTTTTCCTGGGATGGAATTCAGTACAAGTATTTTAGAGACGGGAAAAAGCGCGACGCTTTTATGATTTCTGCCGATTTGACCAAGGCGCGGTCCCACGGATTTGTTCAGTTGAGAACTTTTGGTGAACCTAGTATTAAGCAGTACGATGGTCTTCCAATCAAACAGTACGGATTTGGAGATATATTGAAACTTGCTTCTTTTGTTTGTTACACATCTTTAGGGCAAGATATTTATTTAATTATCGATAAAAAGGTTGCTAACGCTCTTTCTTCTTTCTACCAGTTTGTTAGAAGCGATATTGTTGTAATGGTGATTGGAAATAAATTGACTATTTTTATCGATGGATTCCAGCTCAAGCTTGTCCATCAACTTGATGAAAAAATTCCCAATCATATTTTAGAATCGGAGGCTGAGGCTTTGATTGCATTGCACCAAGGAATTTTTGCTATTGAAGAAGCTTTTTCAGGTGAAATTTCCTTTGCTCCAGAAGAAAAAGGAAATGGTATTATCTCTTATTAAATTTCAAGATTTATATATTTAAATTAAAAGGGGGCATTTATGTCAAGTGGAAAAGTAGTTGGTATGATTCTTGCTGGCGGGAAAGGAACGAGACTGAAGAGTCTGACCAAAAAGCTCGCAAAGCCCGCTGTGTTCTTTGGAGGAAAATATCGAATTATCGATTTTCCTCTTTCAAACTGCGCTAATTCAGGAATCGATACGGTTGGTGTGTTGACTCAGTATGAATCAGTAGCATTGAACACGTATATTTCTAACGGTTCGAACTGGGGTATAGATGGGAACAAATCTGTCACGGCCACTCTTCCGCCCCGCCAGACCGAAGAAGGTGCAAACTGGTACATGGGGACTGCTGATGCAATCTATCACAACATTGATTTTTTAGAAAGATCTCACGCTGAGTACGTGTTAATATTGTCGGGCGATCATATCTATAAGATGGATTATTCGAAAATGTTAGAATTTCACAAGGATAGGAAAGCGAAACTCACGGTCGCTTGTTTAAATGTATCCTTGGAAGAAGCAAAGCGATTTGGCATTATGAAAACCGATGAAAAAGGAAGGATAATTTCCTTCTCAGAAAAGCCCAAAAATCCTGAATCAACTCTTGCTTCGATGGGGGTATACCTATTTGACTACAAGACGTTGAAAAGCGAGCTTATAAAGGATCACAAGAATCCTGAATCGGGCCACGATTTTGGAAACAACATCATTCCTCAAATGCTTTCTAGCAAGAAAAAACTTTTTGCTTATCCTTTTTCTGGATATTGGAAAGATGTTGGGACTATCGATTCTCTATGGGAAGCGAACATGGATTTGCTGGACACCAAAGTTGCTTTAGATATTTATGACAGTGAATTTAAGATTCTCTCCGCTGATACTAGGTCAACTCCACAGTATATTGGGCCCTATGCTCATGTTAAGGACTCAATCATAAATCAAGGAGCATTTATTTGTGGTGAAGTCCATCACTCGATAATTTTTAACGAAGTTACGATTGAAAAAGGTGCGGTTGTCGAAGACAGCGTCGTTATGCCAAATACCACGATTAAGGCAGGTGCGCATATTAAGAAGGCTATTGTCGGACCCAAACTTGTCATAGAGGGCAAGCACGCAGTAAAAAAAGATACCGACAAAGTTATTTTAGTTAACAATTAAGGAGGAGGGAAAATGACAAAAGCTATAGGAATATTGAATTTACATAACTCACCAAAGTTGGGGCCATTGAATACATCGCGGTCTGTCGCATCTACTTCCTTTCTTGGAAGATATGCTTTTATGGATTTCTCCCTTTCTAATTTTTCAAATTCAGGTATCGATAAGCAGGCAATTTTAGTTGAAAGACATCTAAGGTCAATTATTCAACACATTGGTTCAGGACACGCTTGGAACGAGAATACAAAGATAGGTGGATTAACCATTCTTTACGATGAACCGTATGCAAATACGAAAGGATACAACCACGATGTGAACAACTTACTCGAGAATTCCTGGTACTTGAAGGGAACAGTTGGCGATGTAGTAGTCATTGCTCCTTCGCACATTATTTATCAAGTTGATTTCCGTCCGCTAATAGAAGATCACGTAAAGAATCATCACCGCATTTCTATTCTTTACCACAAGATAGAGAATGCCAAGGCGACTTTTATCGGCGAAGATGTCGCAACGATTGACGAGCGTGGATTTTTGAGAGATTTAACTAAAAATCAAGGAATAGATAACAGTCTAAATATATCTATGCAGACATATATCATCGATAAGGAAGTCTTGAAAGGCATGCTTCAAGTTGCACACAAAACATCCTCCTTTCTCGATTTGAGAGCTACCTTAAAGATGCTGGCTAAGGAAATGCCTATATATACATATGAGCACAAAGGTTACATTCGCTGTTTTGATTCAATTGAGAATTACTTTAAGTACTCGCTTGAACTTCTCGACTTCGATAATTTTAAAGAATTATTTAATTCTAACTGGAATGTATATACTAAGACTTATGATACACCACCGGCAAAATACGGACCTGATTCCGAGGTTAAATCCTCCTTTATTGCGAACGGATGTATCGTTAAGGGAAAAGTGAAGAACTCGATTTTTGCTCGTGACGTAATCGTTGAAGAGGGGGCGGAAGTTGAGAATTGTGTTATTTTATCTAGCTCTTATGTTTCGGAAAACACACATCTAAAGAATGTCGTATGCGATAAAGAAGCGAGAATTTTACACGAGAAAGATTTGAGCGGCGCTAAAGAAAAGCCGCTATACATAAAACGAGGGGATATTGTTTAGAATGAAAATTGTATTTGCGACCGGGGAGTCTTCTCCCTTTGTTAAAACTGGGGGATTGGCTGATGTCGTTTGGGGCCTTTCGAAAGCTTTGGTAAAAAAAGGACAAAAGGTCAGTGTTTTTCTTCCATTTTATAAAAAAGTAAAAGAAGTTCCAGATGACTATGAGTGGATTGATTCCTTCGATGTTGCTCAGGGGTGGAGAATGAATCACACAAATATTCTTCGCGATGTTAGAGATGGCGTGGATTTTTATTTCGTAGAATGCGACCAGTATTTCGGTAGAGACGGAATATATGGATATGATGACGATGCGGAAAGATTTTCCTTTTTTTCTCTCGCTGTTAAAAAAGCTGTAATTCGAAATAAATTGAACCCTGATATCGTTCACGTACACGACTGGCATGCGGGACTTATTCCCCTTATGTTAGCGGATGCAGGATTGAAATTTCGTTCGGTTCTCACTATACACAATCCCGCTTTCCAAGGGTATATGAATCCTATGCAGCTAGGAGACTTAACCAATCTTCCTTCGGTATATTACGGAAATGGATTGTTGAGATTTAACGGTATGGTTTCAATGCTCAAGGGAGGAATTTCCACCTGTGATGCAATTACTACCGTCAGCAAGACACACGCGAAAGAGTTGACGGAAGACCTCGATGCTTTTAACGGGATTGGAAAGGTTATTGCTGGAAGACAGCATGATTTATTTGGGATTGTAAACGGATTAGATTACGATGAATTTTGTCCTGATAAAGATGAATATATCGCTAGGAAATTTGATATAACAAATTACAAAGTTGGAAAAAAAGCCAACAAAGTTGCTCTTTTGAAACAAGTGGGCTTTGAGCACCCTAATTCAAATCAACCTGTTTTTGGTGTCGTTACTAGATTGACTTCGCAAAAGGGAATCGATAGAATTTTAAGAATTATTCCCGAAATTATTAGACAAAAGAGCAAAATTGTGATTCTTGGACAAGGAGAGTGGGATTTAGAACAGCGACTCGAGTGGTTTGCGCGAAACTTTCCAGCAAATGTCAAAATTTATCTTGGATACAGTGACAAATTGGCGCATTTGATTTATGCTGGAGCAGATTTTTTCCTCATGCCTTCAAAATTTGAGCCGTGTGGTTTAGGTCAAATAATCGCTATGCACTACGGTTGCTTGCCGATTGTGAGCAAAGTTGGCGGACTTAGCGATACTGTTTATTCATATTATGACCACCGCGAAAATGCGACAGGGTTCTCCTTTGAAAATTGGGATGAAAACTGCTTTGACTACTCAATTGAATTCGTCTGCAATATGTATGCGGAAAAGAAGATAGATTCATTGATTGAAAACGCAATGAAGATGGATTTCTCCTGGGATAATCAAGTCGGTGAATATATCAAGTTGTACAAGGAACTGTTGAAGCGTTAATCGATTTTTGCGCAGTGGTAACACTGCGCTTTTTCTTTTACTGCAGCAACATTTTAATGTATTTTTTCTTTCCAACAAAAAAATTGTATAAAAATGATTTCATTCTCATTGCTATACAATTCTTTTGTCAGTGATTATTTTTTTTGAGATAAATTATCTATTATTTTCGTATAAGTATTGTAAATTTTGCGAGCGACTTCCTCAATGGTTAAGTTAGCGGTTTGTATGTTTATGATTCTTGGATCTTTCAATGCGGAATCGTCAAAGCAAGTAACGTCGTTCTCTAATCGCGATTTGATAGATTCGAGAGAATCGCCTCTTTCTAACATGCGCGAATGTCGCAATTTACGCGAAGCAAGAAGTCTAAATACAACGATTGATGGATCGTTTAAACCGAGAAAAACTCTAGCTCCAGAAGTTTCAACAATGACAATTTTATTCGGAGCAATCTCAGCTTTAGATGTACCGTAAAAATTGTTATTGTACTCAGTTGTCTCGACAAATTTTCCTTCGGATTTCAGTTTCAAGAATTCTTCTTTTGTCACATAGTGGTAATCGACATCAGCAATTTCACCGATTCTCATGGGTCGCGTTGTGTGTGTAACAACCTTTTGAATTCCATATAAAGTTTTGAGTACTCTTGCTGTTTCTGTTTTTCCAGTAGCGCTTGCGCCGGTGATAACTATCATTGTTCCCCTCCATTTCCAACAAAAATGTTATAGAAACATTCTACTACTACAATAAATAGTATAAAAGAAAAAACTTATACACAACAAAAAAACACGGTAAAAAATGAATTTTGAGAAAAATTTTGCTGGTCCAAGTATATTTTTTCTCTCTGAACCTAGGCAACGAATATTCAAGATAAGTTTAATATCACTGCTAAAATATATTTTTTCATTTTTCTTTTCTTTTGCTTTCTTTCTCCTCACGCATAATATATTTAAACAAATCATTAAAGTTGCATTTGTATTTTATTTCGAAAAATATCATTTTTTGCCTGACCTGGCGCTTGATTTCAAATTTGCAATATGCTATTATCTATATCGTACCGAATGAATAACATCAATTTGTTCGATATGAAAATTGATATCGCGGGGTAGAGCAGTGGTAGCTCGTCGGGCTCATAACCCGGAGGTCGTAAGTTCAAATCTTGCCCCCGCTACCATAGAGAATAATGGCACCGCTTCGGCGGTGCTTTTTTTACTTTAGATGTATTTTACTAATGATAAAGTATGTAGTAAAATAAAAATAGTTAGGAGATTAACTA
>Ga0172378_10001332_pt1 | contig 22753 bp, 12 predicted proteins | sample GrowelOW332metaG_FD_119755 | JGI IMG/M metagenome (GOLD analysis project Ga0172378, IMG submission 119755) | Groundwater microbial communities from an aquifer near a municipal landfill in Southern Ontario, Canada - Pumphouse #3_1 metaG | ecosystem: Environmental > Aquatic > Deep subsurface >... | reverse complement strand
TTAATACCTAATGATTGGTGACGATTCCATCATCTTGTATCTTGATTTACAATAGTTTGGATAAAAATGGGCCAGATGTGGAAATTGCAGTCACATATCGCATGTATCGTCGAATCATGTTGTGTATTTTGTGACTAAGCTTAATATCTTTCACTTCTATTCTTATCTAGGGAGTATAATTTCGAAGATCATAGATAATAAGATGCACGGGAAGGTCTATGATGAACTCAAGGAGAGCATAAAGAAGGATTCGAAGATATCGATCGTTTCCGCTTATTTCACCATCTACGCATACGCATCACTAAAGAAGGAACTGAACAGCATAGATGGAATGAGGTTCCTTTTCACAGAGCCCACGTTCATATCGGAGAATGCGGAGGTCTCCCGTGAATTCTGCATCAATCATGAGAAGGCGATCTCCGGTAACGAATACGAGATCAAATTGCGTAACGAGATGAAGCAATCAGTCGTCGCGAAGGAATGTGCCGATTGGATCCGCAGGAAGATGGAAGTAAGGTCTCTGAAGAAGCCCAACGCGGCCCAACCTAGATTCGTCCATATCAAGAATGGCGGTGCCGATGACGTCTCCATCAACGGTACAGTGGATTTCACCACCGACGGTCTCGGGATCACCCCGTCCGACCGTATCGATTCCAACCTCTGCATGGAAGGTCCTGGAACGGAAGGGTTCCTTCAGATGTTCGAGCAAATATGGAACGACAAGTCCGCCGTCGAGGATGTGAAGAACAATGTTCTGGAGCACATGGAAACATTGTACAAGGAGAACAGTCCAGAATTCATCTACTATGTCACATTGTACAACATCTTCAGCGCATATCTTGACGAACTGACGGAAGACAAGATCATCCGCAGTGGCATCAGATTGGACGAATCCGTGATCTGGAATAAACTGTACAAGTTCCAGAAAGACGGCGTCATGGGCATCATCGATAAGATCGAGAAGTACAACGGGTGCATCCTCGCGGACAGTGTCGGTCTCGGAAAGACGTTCACCGCATTGGCCGTCATCAAATACTATCAATCGAGGAATGACCGTGTCCTCGTCCTCTGTCCGAAGAAGCTGCGTGACAACTGGACGATGTACGGGATGAACGACCGCAGGAACATCCTCGTCGACGACCGTTTCAATTACGATGTTTTGAACCATACGGACCTGAGCAGGGAGTCCGGAATGTCAGGGGATATCTCCCTTTCTACGATAAACTGGGGTAATTACGATCTCGTCGTCATCGATGAGAGCCACAATTTCAGGAACGATCCTCCGTTCAAGGGGCATATCACACGTTATCAGCGTCTGATGCGGGACATCATCCGTGCCGGTGTGAAGACCCGGGTCTTGATGCTGTCAGCGACGCCGGTGAACAACAACCTGAACGATATCAAGAATCAGGTCGGATTCATCACCGAAGGCAATCCCGGAGCTCTGGATTCCGCAGGTATCGTGAACATCGATTCAACCATATCCGGAGCACAGAGGTCGTTCACCAAATGGAGTTCCCTATCGGATGAGGAACGTACGACGGAAAGGTTCGTCGAGATGATGTCCATGGACTACTTCAAGCTCCTGGACACTCTGACGATCGCAAGATCTAGGAAGCACATCGAGAAGTACTACAATCTCGACGAAGTGGGAAGGTTCCCGGAAAGACGCACTCCGATCAACTGTTATTCGGAGATCGATCTCAAGGGGGAATTCGAATCTATCGCGGATGTGAACTCGCAGCTCAACAGATTGAATCTCGGTGTGTACTGTCCGATGGCGTACGTTCTGCCTCACAAGGTCTCCTATTACGAGGAGAAATACGATATCGTTCCCGAGAATGGTAAAAGTGTGTTGAAACAGACCGCACGTGAGAAGAACCTTGTCACGCTGATGAGGATCAACATCCTCAAGCGTCTGGAGAGTTCTGTGCATTCCTTTGGTATGACGATCGAGAAGGTCCTGAATAAGGTCGAGGACACACTGAATAAGATAGATTCCACCGAGGCGAGCGTCGATGAGATGGATGTCGACGATCTCGACATGGACGATCCGGAATTGGATTCGCTTTCGTTCGGTAACAGGGTGAAAGTGAATCTGAAGGATATGGATCTCGTCAAATGGCGTCAGGATCTCAAACTCGACAGGGAGAAGCTCAGAGAGATCTACGATGTTGCGAAGAACGTCACACCGGACCGTGATGCGAAGCTCAGGGATCTGAAGGAACTGATGTTGAAGAAGATCGAGAATCCCATCAACGGCGACAACAGGAAGATCATCGTCTTCACGGCATTCGCGGATACTGCATATTACCTCTATGACAATTTGAACGATGTTTTCAAGAAGATGGAGCTCGACGGTGCGATCGTCACCGGTAAAGGTGATAATAAGACGACGTTGGACATCCCTTCGAAGTTCAGGAATTCCATCAAGATCGCCGATCTGAACACAACGTTGACGTTGTTCTCTCCGGTATCGAAGGAGAAGGCCACGGTGTTCCCTGATTTCGACGGTAAGATCGATGTTCTGTTCTGCACCGATTGCATATCGGAAGGTCAGAACCTTCAGGATTGTGATTTCCTCGTCAATTACGACATACATTGGAATCCTGTTCGTATTATACAGAGGTTCGGAAGAATTGACCGTATCGGTTCCAAAAATGATTCCATACAGTTGGTCAACTTCTGGCCGATGAAGGACCTTGACGAGTACATCAACCTGCAGCAGCGTGTGCGCGGGAAGATGGTTTTAGTGGACGTTTCTGCTACAGGCGAGGAGAACATCATTGAACAAAGCAGCGAGATGCGCGATCTCGAATACAGGAAGAAACAGTTGCAGAAGCTACAGGACGAGGTCGTCGATCTGGAGGACATCAAAGGCGGAGTGTCGATAACAGACATGACGTTCACCGACTTCAAGACCGATCTGATGTATTTCATGAAGGACAATCGTGCGCTTTTGGATAAGACCCCGATGGGGCTGCATGCTATTACACGTGTCAATTCCGATCCGGACATCGGACCGGGTGTGATATTCGTCCTGAAGCAACTGATGGGCAAATCCCAGACGAAGGAGGAGAACCCCATGTTCCCTTACTATCTAGCGTATATTTCTGTTGACGGGGAAGTGAAGATCTCATACATCCATGCGAAGAAGCTATTGGATTACTACAAGAAGCTGTGCGTCGACGAGAAAGAGGTATTAAGAGATCTCAATGCGGAGTTCAATAGGGAAACGGACGACGGACGCGATATGAAGGTGTATTCGGATCTTCTGGAGACGACGATACAGGACATCATCGGGAAGAAGAACGAAGCCGGTATCGCCAGTCTGTTCTCGCGTGGCGGTACAACGATGCAGAAGCAGTACTTCGACGGTATCGAGGATTTCGAGATCGTCACGTTCCTGGTCATAAGGTGATACGATGTTCGATTTCCTCAATCTTCCGAAGCAATCTGAGATCGGTGACAAGATCGATAAGAAGATGTTCTATGAGAACTCGGATCTGAATGCGACGGAGAGACGTTGGCTGAAAGATAATGTGGAGAAGATCGTCTGGTGTAACAGGATCTCTTACGATACAGTGAACATCAGAGGATACTGCGATGAGAAGATCGATTATACCGAGATACAGGTGATAAACGTTCAGATGAGAACCGATGTCCACGTCCGTGCGACAGCGGATGTTCTGTTCTCGTCTTTCCCATATCCGTTGATACTCATCTTCACATACAGACAGGATATCATGTTCTTCGTTGCTTCTGTACGTATAAACCAGAACGACAAGAGCAGACTCACGGTGGAAGAGGTCGTCCAGACCAAGTGGTTCCTAGTAGAGAGTGATGTTCTGATGTCATTGGATGTAACGAAGATCATCGCATCGGATCTCTTCCAATTGTATTCCGGGTTCACGGATTCGCTTTTGAGATTGAAAGTGGAATTGGAGGTCGGTCCCGGGATCGAGGTCGATGCGGTGACGTCTAGATCCATATTGGAGCAGGTGAAGGAGATCGACGACGAGATCACATCAATGAAAGCCCGTTTGAAGGCAGAGGATCATTTCAACAGACTTGTCGCGATAAGCGACGAAATCAAGAAATTAGAAAAACAAAGACAGGAATTATTAGATTCAGTGAAGAACAGTGAATAAGATGACGGCGGAAAACGATACGAAAATGGACGGAAAGAGCTTGGATATCACGAAAGAGAACATTGCTGCTTTGAAGGAACTGTTCCCGGAGATCGTCGAGGAGGGAAAGATTGACTTCGATAAACTGAAGGTCATCCTGGGAGAAGAGGTCGACGACGACAACGAGAGGTACAACTTCACTTGGCATGGAAAGAATCAGGCGATAAGGATGTCCCAAACGCCGTCGATGGGAACGCTTAGCCCGTGTAAGGAAGAGAGTGTGGATTGGGACACGACCCAGAATCTGTACATCGAAGGGGACAATCTTGAGGTTCTCAAGCTGCTTCAGAAGAGCTATTTCGGTAAGGTCAAGATGATCTACATCGATCCGCCATATAACACTGGGAAGGATTTCGTCTATCCTGATAATTTTTCAGACAATATTACAAATTATAAACAGATAACAAATCAAACCGACAATACGGGAAATAATGTTTCTACTAACAGTGAAACTGCAGGTAAATATCACACAAATTGGTTAAATATGATTTATCCGCGTTTGAAATTAGCTCGTAATTTTTTATCAGATGATGGTGCGATCGTCATTAGCATTGATGATAATGAAGTCGATAACTTGAAGAAAATATGTAGTGAAATATTCGGAGAAGATAATTTTATTGGAGAATTGCCAACAATTATGAATTTAAAAGGAAACAACGACGAGTTTTGTTTTGCTGGTACTCACGAATATACATTGTTTTTCTGTAAGAATAAAGATTTGTTTAAACCATGTCAATTAAAGGTAATTGAAGAAATTCAGGATTGGGACGAAGATGAATATGGGTTATTTAAAAAAGGGGCAAATTTAAAATCAACTGGAACTAACGCCCCACGTTCAAAACGTCCAAATTTATACTATCCGATTTTTGTGCACGATGGTGTTGTGTACGTTACTGAAAATGATAAACCACGTGTAGAATCAGATGTAGCACTATATCCGATTACAGATGGTTCAGAAATGTCTTGGCGTTGGGAGAAAAGAAAAGTTGCGTCTGAGCCATATAACATATTGTTGTTTGGTACTGATGGTCAATACTCAATTTATAAAAAACAAAGACCTGAATTAGGAGATATTCCATCAAAAAAACCCAAATCATTGCTATATAAACCTGAGTATAGTAGTGGAAATGGCACTTCAGAAATCAAATCCTTATTTGATGGTATACGAATCTTCTCGCACCCTAAACCATGTACTTTGATAAGAGATTTGATTGAGATTGTATCTGGAAATGATAAAGAAGCAATAATAATGGATTTTTTCAGTGGAAGTTCCACAACTGCACATTCAACAATGTTGATCAACTCCGAAGATCAAGGTACTAGAAAATGTATATCGATACAATTACCAGAACCGCTGATGGAAAAAGAAGGTAATTTGGAATCAGAATCTATTCAGCAGGCTATTTCATTTTTAGATAAAATCAACAAAGCACACAATATTTGTGAAATTGGTAAAGAACGTATTCGTCGTGCTGGCAAGGAAATAAAAAGAATACAGCTGCAAACAAGGCTTGATGGTCAGAAGAATGGCGTGGATGTCGGATTTAGAGTATTTAAATTAGATTCGTCAAATGTCAAGTTATGGAATCCGTCCGGAGATGTAAAGCAAACATTGCTTAACTATGAAAACAATATAATATCCGATTCTGGAAGGACGAACCTGGACATCGTTTACGAAATAATGCTTAAAATCGGGTTGGGTCTAACTTCGAAAATCGAAACAATCATCGAAAGCAATTCGACACTTTATTCAATCAGCTCTGGTGCATTGATGGTCTGTCTTGATGATATTAAAGATACATCGGTCGCAGAAAAGATGATATCGATATACAAAGAGCAAAAACCGTTCGTATGGAAAGTCGTATTCAAAGACAATGGATTCGCAAGCGATGATGTGAAGGCGAACACACGTGAAACATTGAAAATGGCCGGTCTTCCGGAAGGGTCGTTCGTGACCCTGTGAGGCACATCATGTCAAAAGATATCGTCCCAAATAATGATGACCTTGAATTGCCGATCGGAGATATCGAAAAACATATCATGGAGTTGGCTGAGCAGTCAAGATCTCGTGCTTTCAAAAAAGTGAACGAGGAATTGGTCAAGCTGTACTTAGACATCGGAAAATACCTTTCCGAATCTGCCGGCTTGTATAATTGGGGTGACCAGTACATCGAGGGTGTTGCGAATTCGATCCAAATGAATTATCCCGGTGTCAAGGGATTCGAGAAACGTAATCTCGAACGTATGAGACGTTTTTACGAACTATATGCCGATGATGAAATTGCGTCGGCACTGCTGACGCAATTGAGCTGGACAAACAACTACATGATCGTATCACGTTGCAAGACACAGGAAGAACGTCTATTCTACATCAATCTCGCGATCAACGAGAACTATTCATCCAGAGAGCTTGAACGTCAGTTGGATAGCGCGTACTATGAAAGGGCTATGATATCCAAGAAGAAGTTCGAACCCGTACCGATACCGGAAGGCATCAGGAACAGATTTCTCGACTCATACGTCCTTGAGTTCCTGGATCTTCCTAACCAGTACTCCGAGAAGGATTTGCAGAACGCGCTTATCTCGAACATAAGGGACTTCATCCTCGAATTGGGCAAGGACTTCACGTTCGTCAGTCAGAACTACCATTTGATGGTCGGCGATCACAACTACTATCTCGATCTTCTGTTCTATCATCGCGGATTGTCTTGTCTGGTCAATATCGATCTCAAGATCGGGGAATTCAAACCCGAGTATCTCGGTAAGATGGGCCTTTACTTGGAAGCATTAGATCGCGATGTGCGCAAACCCAACGAGAATCCGAGCGTAGGCATAATACTCTGCGCGGATAAGGATGACGAGGTCGTCGAGTACACGATGAACAGGAGTATGTCCCCCACGCTTGTGGCAGAATACAAACTCAAGCTACCGGACAAAGCGATTCTAGAGAGCAAGCTGCGTGAATATGTCAGCATCGCGGAAAGCAAGGATGAGTGAGATCGATGAAGTTCAAATTCGATTCACACCTGGATTTCCAAGACGATGCCATCGGTTCTGTAGTGGATTTGTTCAAAGGACAGAATGTAGCGAAATCGCTCTTCACAGTTTCAGCCGGAGCATTCGTTAAGAGACTCGATCAATTGAGCACGACTGGTACCGGTATCGGTAACAGATTGGACATAACCGAAGATGAGATCCTGGAGAACCTGAAGAACGTCCAGTTGAGGAACGGACTCCCTCAGACCAAGGACCTTCATGGGATGTATGATTTCGATGTGGAGATGGAAACAGGAACCGGAAAGACTTATGTCTACTCCAAATCGATGCTGGAGTTGAATCAGCAGTACGGTTTCACCAAATTCATCATCGTCGTTCCCAGTCTTGCTATCAAGGAAGGTGTGTACAAATCCCTTCAGATCACAGAGGAACATTTCAGGGATGCGTTCAACGGCATTCCATATCAGTTCTTCATCTACAACAGCGACAAATTGGAACAAGTACGCGATTTTGCGATCAATGATTGCGTTTCGATAATGATCATCAACATCGATGCGTTCAGAAGAAGCTTCGATGATCCCAATGATGATTCGAAGAAGGCCAACATCATCCACCGTCCGAACGATAGACTCAACGGCATGAAACCGATCGACCTCATCAAGGAGACCAATCCGATCGTCATCATCGACGAACCCCAATCCGTGGACACCACAGCAAAAGCATCCAACGCCATAGCATCATTGAATCCTCTGTGCGTGTTCAGATACTCCGCCACCCATGTAAAGAAGCATAATATGGTCTACAGATTAGATGCAGTGGACGCATATGAGAAGAAACTCGTCAAAGGCATCGATGTCGCGGGATTCTCTTCAACCGATCAGCACAATGATGCGTACATCAAGCTGATCTCCGTCGACAACAAGAGCACACCGATAACCGCAAAGATCGAGGTCGATACAGCGAGTAAGAACAATCTCGGCATCGAAAGGAAAACAATCAAGGTGAAGAAGAACGACGATCTTTCGGAGAAGACGAAACGCGATGTCTACAAGGATCTCTTTGTGAACGAGATCTACTGCGAGAAGGGAAACGAATACATCAGCTTCACACCCAAAGATGTACTAATTGAACTGGGCAGATACACCGTAGATGTCGATGATTCGATCATCAAGAGGAAGATGATCGCGAAGACAATTCAGGAGCATCTCGACAAGGAAGTCGAATACAACAAGGACGGGATCAAGGTCCTAAGTCTGTTCTTCATCGATAAGGTCGCCAATTACCGTGACGGAGGACCCTACAGCAAGATGTTCGAGGAGGAATACGCCCGCCTGATCAAATCCCCGAAATACAGATCGATACTGAAGGATGAGGATCCGATCGTCCAGGCGCAGAACGCACACGGCGGATATTTCTCCGGAGACAGCACATCGGCCGGTGCCAAATCCGGTAAATGGAAGGACAGTTCCGGTAAGACCGCCGATGATGATAGAATGTACAACATCATCATGAAAGACAAGGAGAAACTCCTCTCGATGAATGAGAAGCTTAGATTCATATTCTCCCACTCCGCACTCAGAGAAGGATGGGACAACCCCAACGTCTTCCAGATCTGCACTCTCAACGAGACCAAGAGCGAGGTCAAGAAACGTCAGGAGATCGGTCGCGGTCTTCGTCTCTGTGTAGACAGCACAGGTGTACGTGTTCACGACCTGAACAAAAACATACTGACGGTCATGGCCAACGAGAGCTATGAGGAATTCGCCGCCAAATTGCAGAAAGAGTACGAAGAGGACTCCGGAATCAAATTCGATGTCATCGAGAAGCACACGTTCGCGAACATCGTCGTGAAGAACAACAGGGGTGAATCCGAATATCTCGGACAGGAGAAGTCGGAGAAGGTGTACGATCATTTCACAAAGGTCGGTTACATCGACTCGCGTGGCAAGGTGCAGGATAAGCTCAAGAAGGATATCTCCGAGAAGAAGATCGACCTTCCGGAAGAGGTCAAGACATCGTCAGATACGATCGTGTCCGTGTGCATGAAGGTCTCCGGTAAGCTGAACATCAAGAACAATGACAACAAGCGCAAGATCTCCCTGAACAAGGAAGTGTGTCCGGCGGACTTCAACGCGCTATGGGACAAGATCAAGTACCGCACCAAGTACAATCTCCATTTCGACAGCCAGAAACTCATCGAAGATTGCATAGCCGACATGGAGAAAGGTCTCAATATCAAACCGCCGAAGTTGGTGTACAACAAGGCGAAGATCAACATCGATGCCGGCGGAGTCACAGCGAAGAGCCAGCTTCCGGAAGTAGTGCAATCCATTGAGATCGCCAACGAGGAACTCCCGGATATCATCACATACCTTCAGAACCGTACCGATCTGACAAGGAAGACGATTGTTTCCATTCTCGTCGGTTATGAGAGGATCGACGACTTCAAGAAGAATCCGCAGATGTTCATGGAGCAGACCGCGAAGATAATCATCACCAATGTACGTAAGATGGCGATGGATGGCATCTCGTACATCAAGCTCGGGGATACTGAATGCTATGCGCAGGAGCTGTTCTCCGACGAGGAGCTGTTCGGATACTTAGAGAAGAACATGGTGAAGACCAATCGTTCGCTGTATGACTACACGGTTTACGACAGCGAGGTCGAGAAGAACTTCGCATTGGAGTTGGAAGAGGACAATCACGTGAAGCTGTTCTTCAAGCTCCCGGACTGGTTCAAGATCTCGACACCCATCGGCAATTACAATCCGGATTGGGCTGTGCTCATGGATCTTAACGGCGACGAGAGGTTGTACTTCGTATTCGAGACCAAGGGGAACATCGGCAACAACAGATTCTCCGAGGAGTTCAAGATTCATTGTGGCGAGTTGCACTTCAAGGCATTGAACAACGGGGTGAACTATCAGGTGAAGACGTCGTTAAAGGATATGGTTCTCGAAGGCGAGTGTGATATTGAAAAAGGCGTGTGACGAATTGTTTGAGTGATGCAATGGATGATCTAACTCTTGTATTGATTACTGGTCCGCTGTCAGCGTTAGTTGGTGCCTTGGTTGGTATTTATGCGCAATCACTCAAAGAATGGTTTAATCGCCCGATACTGAAGTGTTATTGTTCACTCGATGACAACGAGTACTATCTGTTGAATGTCGAGAATGAAGGAAAAAGTACTGCAGAATGTGTGGATATTCACATTTCATATGTGGATCCGATGGGGTGTGGCATCTGTGATTCAAGAAACGTTGATAATACATACATTAATCCACATTCCAACAAGGTTATGGTAATAGGCCAATCCCATCCGGATGATGATACGCTGATTGTCGGTGGTGTATTGCCAAAATATGCTGATTTGATCATCACTGTTTCTGCAAAGGGTCTGGTAGAGAAAGAACTAAAACTTAACGTGGTTCAGTTTGTGAAATCCAATCTCCATACATTGAGCGATAAGAATCGAATTGTATGGTGATAACATTGACGGATTAATTCAACTGAGGCTTATTCTTTCTTAATGGCAAGTGTCTGGCTAGTCTTGTGTATGCCGTATGGTGTCATTTTCCACACTATTTCCTGATATGGGAATGGAGATTCTACAGTTTCAACGTCATAGCTCCAAATTTTCAAACTGTGGAACTGGGTTTTCAAAGTCGTAATAAATGGTTCGAGCCCTTCTATGTAGCATTTCCCTTCACCATAGGATACAAACTTTTTTGACAATAGCGCATGTTCGACAATCTCATGTAATGACACTTCGTTTACACCAATCATCATTTTCCACCTCACACTGCACAATATCTCATTCCAAGAAACAGGTGAACCTTCTTCTCTTAACCACTCATCGCCTTTGTAGTATGTAACGTAATACTTGATAGGTATTGTATCGTCACCTTGTGAAAGATCATCAATACCTGCAAGATCAGATGTATCCATGTCTAATATCCGTTTCTTCAATTCTTCATTATCCTTTGTCAACTCTACATTTTTTCTAAACAATTCGGGATCGACCCAATCGCTACGTACCCACCCGATAGCATCCGTATCAGACAATCTTTTAAACAGTGATTTTCCAATCGCAGACTTTAACTCATTTGTATCTTCCCAGAATCCTATGAGTTTTTCGTTTTTCACGTCTTTTACAAACTTTTTATAGTCTTCAATATCAACACTCTTATTGGATCCATCGATGAATTCAGTACCAGCATTATTACGAACGAATGCCATTATTGGTTTGTTTATAGATTGAGCATAACGATATTCTTTCTCAGTATAGCTTACATTGTCCGTTGGATCACGAGAGCCGTATGATCCACCTAAAATGAGTAATACGAAGTCACTTTGAAAGATTATTTTCTTTATGTATTCCCATTGGTTTTCATCTGTTGCGGGAAAAAATTCCATTCCGGAGGGGATGCAATTGTAATCAAGTACAGTTTTCACTATTTCAAGACGTTCGGATTTCAAATCGTTGAACGTAGAACTTATAAATACCTGATACATTTTTTCTGGATTCACAACATCGCCTATTCTTTCTATTTGACTGATGACGGGTTCGTGGTATGCCCTTTGTTTTACCGTTTATACCATATTTCAACTATTTAACTATCTTGTCTGATAAGCAATTTGGCTTCATATTGAAAAAATAGCACTCTTTTATGATGGATATGTGCCGTTCTATCATCTGTAATTCGGATTCATTATACCCAGATGATTGCATATCAAGATAATGTGATGTTAATGTGTTTTTTCTTATTTTAGCACCTCGGCGTTACATCGTCGATTTCTTCACAAAACGGGCACGACGAAGTTTCGTTTTCCAAAATAATGGCCAGATCCCCGCGACGACGACGAATTAGCGGTGGGGTCGTGCGTGCGTATATATAGATAGAGATGTAGGGGCCCAAAACAGGCATTTCGGGGGTTCGATTTCGTTTTCTGTTGGTCATCTGCGGAAAAGCTTACCCCTTTTCAACAGCTTCTTCCGGGGACCTCTGACGAACCTCCTGACGTACTCGTCGACTATGTCGCACATCCTCTTCTTATCGGGATCTGCCGGTGCAGCGCACATGTCATGTGAAGAAAGCGTCATCGAGAACAGCTCGTCCAATGGTCCGAGGTAATCGGGCTCGGGAGCATCCATCCAATCAAATGACAGGTCATGCAGGTCATCTTCGCTCATACCTGACGTTCCTTTCTCTATCGCCCGGGAAACCAGCACGAAAAGCCTTCCTTGTTATCAGTTACTTTGTAGACATCTGAATGTGCCTAGCAACAAAATATGATCCATGTTCACACACTCTGTCTCAAAAAAATCCTGCATAAATCTTATAAAGCAATAAAAATAAAATCGAATTTGAATATGTGACCGTGCATGATAATCAAAGAAAGAAAAACAACTGCAACGATCATACTTGTATTAGGCATGATTGTTTCATGATTACAACAATATATTACGTAACTATGGATATAATTTACATTAACAATAGGTCATGAGCTAAGCATACCTAGCCAATAATCAGCCTCATAATCTATCCATAATAGGAAACCATAGCAGAATTCACTAACTGACCAAAACAAAATTAACTAATTAGTCTAATACAGTACGTACTATTTTGTTTATTATAACGCACCTTACTTATGAATCCATAATCAAAATTATGTATGGAGAATCGCGAATACCTGATCCCCAACAGGGGGCTATGAATCTCTATGATGGGCCGTTTGTACATTTCCACGTCGATGTCCAAATCGGATTCACTTTGTATCTATATGAATGATCTTACTATAGTGTCTAGTGCGTAGTATCTATATTCATAAGTATATCGAAAACACGGTCTGTGCGTAACTATAGGGTATCTCTTCGAGGAGATATATGCTTATGAGAACCCCTCCAATAACCCCGTTGATCGTGAGGGCCTTGTGTCCCGTTCTATTATAATATGCAAATGCAAACAGAGCCCATGTTTTCTGTGTGAGTTACTCTAGCTCTCTCCGTTATGTTGTGAATCCAGTAATTACAAATTTTAAAATATACGATGAATTTGAATTTATTGACAATATCTCAAAAATAAATTATTTTGAGATTGTATAATAGTAACATTTTAGTTTTTTATGTAAAATTGTCTACAATTTTGCAATGAACCAAATCAAAATTGAATCGTCGGAACCTAGGGAACTGCTATTTTTACGCATGTGTTTAAAAATAGCACAAAGGAAGAAATACCAAAATGAAAAAAAAATGTTACCATTGCAATAAACGAACGAAGAGAAATAATAATATGCAATCGAGGTTTTATAGAAGCAGAGAAGTGAAGATATTCTATGGATTCAACCGTTGCTAAAATAAATGGTGGTTGCAATTCCTCTGACGATACCAAACAGTATCTTGAGTACCTAAAAATGACTGTCAAGGAAGATATTCTCAAAGGGTTAAAAGTACAGGGATTTTTAGTAACAGAGAATAATAATATCGAATACACTGCAATGGAAAAAGACAAAATACGTGAATTACATAAAAATGCAGTCAATTCTATTTTGCAAAGAAATGAGTCGTTTATAATCAAGAACGAAGATAAATTGATCAAATATTTTGCCGACGGAAATGAGATCAATCCAGAAGATCTCAATGTGCGTTTAGAAGTAGTAAAAACGGGGAAATTATCAGGTGATTTGTTTAGATATGCCTCACTCTTATGGTCTGTTCCAGTGTCAAGTGGCTATGGGCGTAGGATGAGATTTTTAGTTTGGGACAGTAGTAATAATAAACTCATTGGAATATTTGCTCTGGGGGATCCTGTTTTCAATTTGAGGTGTAGAGACAAAATAATCGGATGGAATTCTAACAATAGAAAGAACAGAATATATGGGGTCCTTGATGCTTTTGTCTTGGGAGCTGTCCCCCCATATAACCTCATTTTAGGAGGAAAGCTCATTGCAATGATTGTTGCATCGAATGAAGTTAGAGAAGAAGTGAAGAGAAAGTATAAGGATAAGCTTGACAAGAACTCTACTCTTGCACTCATAACCACCTCATCGGCATTAGGAAAGTCAACAATATATGACAGAATAAAATATCACAATAAAACACTTTATAACAGTGTTGGCTTCTCTGAAGGATATGGTCATTTCCACATATCTGATGAGATATTCCGTAACATTATAGAGATATTAAGGATAGAAGACAAGATGGAAGGAAATAAGTTCGGAAATGGGCCAAATTGGAAATTCCGTGTCATTCGCAAAGGTTTGGCTTCTGTAGGGCTTCCTTCAGATATACTCAAGCATGGTATTAAGAGGGAAGTTTATTGCATTCCCGTTGCAGATAATTATGAAGACTATTTATGTGAAAGAACAGACGAACTGAAATTGAAGGACATTCCATTGGAAGAGCTTGTATCGGAATGGAAACAGAGATGGATGAAAAATAGAGTCCTCACAAAGCCAGAATATAAAAACATAAAAAAACAAGAAATAATAAAGTTGGTGCGTAGAGATGTTATCAGATAGTGATGGTATTCAGATTCCGCGTGCAAAAAGAGAATATGATGGAGTCGAAGTACATATCGACAACGTTGGACAGTACAGAGGTAATTTTCTATGTATTGAATGCGGTGAAAAGTTATCAGCAAGAAGAGGCGACAAAAGGAAGCACTATTTTGCGCATTATCCTGGATTAGGAAAAGAATGTGGACTCAGATCTAAAGAGGGAGTTGAAGATTTAGAAAGAAGGGCAAATGAACATCCAGATAGGTATAGAAAAACATGTTCAAAGATTCCAAGGGGTTCGATAGCTATCTCTGTTAATAACAACAAAGCGAAAGTATGGTGTAGATTATCTCCACTTTGTGATGAATTTGATTTTGATAGCGAGAATGTAAAAATAACAGTAAATGGCAATCAGTTCAATCCCTTATCAGACGACATCTCTTGTGATGGAGATATTTATTTGGAAGTTAAACCAGGAGCAGATACATATACAGTAACAATGGAGGGGGAATTATCAGATGAATATCCAAAGTTACAAGAAACCAGAGGAATCAAAAATGGAGATATTTTTATCATATCCTCGAATTCCAATCATTATGCGGATAGGGTAGAATACAGTTCATGCAGCATTGACTATGGAGACGTTCTGTATCTGGTTGATACCACAGGTAACATCGCTTTAGGTAAAACTGATCTTAAATTATCAGTATATGAGATCGACGAGAATAATATTGACAAAATGGAGCAGGAACTTAAACTAAAACGCAAAACAACAACTCCTTTTTCAACAGATATAGTCCTACCGGCCTTCATAAATCCCTCCACGAAAAGAAGTATTGGGATAATTGAGGGAGATTCCGTAATAATAGGGGTTCATTCAAAAAAAATAACTTTTGTGGAAACGATAGATTTTGAGAATAACGAAAAAAAGGAAATCCCAATAAGAGACTCATTTGGATTCCTAGTCAAAGAATCGGTGGTTAAGTCAGATTATTTTTCAATTCATTGGGGTTCCAACCAACAAGAAATGTCTATCGTTTCTAAAAAGGACAAACAAGTATTCAAAGAAAATCACATATCAATATACATTGACCAAGTAGATATCAATGAACTAAATGATAATCAATTCTTTGTTTCAGAATCAATGATTAAGAATCTATCTGAACACTTAATTGTCAGAGGAGCCGACCCTGTTTTTAATTACTCAATTGAACTCAACGATGGACTCTTAGTAATAGACACAGGAACAGTAACTGAATTATACAATATATCAAAACGTTTCTCATCCATGATGAAAACACTGACTTTTGGATTCTATCGCTCTAAAAGATACACATTAGCTGTATTCAAGTTGACCGATGACTCTATAAAAGATGTGATAAGGACCATCGGAATACCTGAGAAGATCAACAAAACATACATAAAAAGAATAATGACAGAACTTAAGATGATAGAGGAACCAGGAGGTTTTCCGAAGAAAGTACGGAAAATTGTGGAGGCCCTTAAAGATGAATAAAGGAAATACATGCCAACAAAAAAGACTGCTATCTATCTACTCTGGTGCCGATGAGTGTGATATACACGGAGATGTAGAGAGGAGCTTGATAGCAGAAACCGTTCGCATCGCATTATTCTCAATGATACAAGATGGAGATAACACTAGTGGATTGCACTTGTCAAATTGGGTAAGGCGTAAAATACGATCTGTTGTTCCAAGAATGAATGAAAATGACAGTCTGTCTAGCATACTATATAAAGAACCTACAAGCATGTTTGAATTAGGAGAGGTAATAAAAGATGGCTCGGGACAATATTTGCCATCAGAATCTAAATGCTTATCTATATCTGCGGAAGAATGTCTGTTGATATCAGGTATGCCAAGTAAATACTACTCAAACAATGGTGTCAAAATATGGTTCAAAGGAAATCTAAGGATAATCAAAAGATGTGATGTGGAATATTTTAGAATTCAGACGATAGGTATAAATGATTTTTTTTCTTCCAATCGTTTTTCTAAAAATGATTTATTTCAATTAACATGGAACAATTTGAAATATAATGATGGACAAAAAAGATACAAATCATATAGTGATAATGAAACGAAATTCGGAGATTGGGAGTACAAGATGCTAGGAGACAAAGAAATAATCAGAAGAAAAAGTAATACAATCCCAAAAGAATGGAAATACACTGTAGTTGATGGAAAGAAAATAATCCAAGATATATTTGAGTATCAAATCCATTCTATATCTAGAGACGAATATTCATCTATATTGACTTTGCTCAAACCAGTAATAATAACTACGTCTAAAACATTAGGTGGCACGATTGTTAACACAAGTAATATCAATATGAATGACAAGTTGAATAAAGAGTTGATTGTAGCATCAAATATCTTCGGAGAATATCGTTCACCTAATTTCTTCATTGGTGATGACAATTTTGAAAAGTTTAAAGAGGTAATATGCAATCTAGGCATTGGAGTTCGTAATGGCCAAATTGTCTGAAGTGTCATTTCAATTGAGAAAAAAACATAAGCAGTACATAGAAGCCACATATCATATCCACGATGAAGATCTCATAAAGAAAAGAGGAGAAATCATAGACAAGGAAACGAGCAGTAGTATCTGGATTGAGAAAACCCCTAGATATGTTATTGGCAAAAATATTCTGGAACTGGAACTTCCAAAATCTGTAATGGCCATATTGGATAATATGGCCAAAAAGGAAGGATCCGGCGTATTTGAATCTCCATATTCTCATCAGTCAAAAGCACTGATATCATTTTTTTCAGGTCACAATATAGTTGTATCCACAGGAACAGGATCAGGAAAGACAGAAATATTCCTGTATTCACTTTTAGGTCTATTTTCCCAAGAGGGAGAGAGAAATAGAGGCAAGCAACCTCAAAGAGGGATAAGGGCAATAATATTGTATCCAATGAACTCATTGGTTTCCGACCAAATGTCTAGAATGCGCAAGATGTTTGGAAGAGAACCAGGAAAGGATGAATTAAAAAAGCAGTTTGGAAGAACAGTTCAATTTGGAATGTATACTAGTAGAACGCCCTATTTTGGTAATCAAGACTCAAATAAAGACAAAACCAAAATACGACCGATAATCAAATATTATGTCGACATGAAAAACAACCAGTCGCAGACGTTTAAAAGTCTTGACGATATGGGGAAAGTTCCAGCTAAGGATTTGGACAGCTATCTTAAGACATATCAAACCTCAGATGGAGATGCAGAGCTATTCTCTAGACAAGAGATGTATTCACCGAATGAGAACGGTGGAACCCCTGATATACTTATCACGAACTATTCCATGATGGAATATATTTTATTAAGAGCAGTTGAAGAACCTCTTTTGATAGATACGGCCAAATGGCTTAAAAACACTAACAACAAACTGACGATAGTAATCGATGAAGCACACTTGTATTATGGATCCCAGGGTGCGGAAATATCAATGCTCATTGGAAGGTTGTTAATGAAATTAGGAATAACCGTTGATAGGGTCAATTTTATTCTGACTAGTGCATCACTTGGTGGTGAAGAGACCACCGACGAAGAGATAAAAAAATTTGCTTCCGATCTCACGGGATCTCCAAATACATCATTCGAGATAATCAAAGGAGAAAAGGAAAGAACCAACATAGATGGTTCAGAAGAAATTAGAGCCGAAGACTTGTATACACTGATTTCCGCGGGCGATCTTTCTAGGATAGAAAAGACAAGATTCTTCAAAGAATTATTGTCGATGTTAGATGATAGGTCAATCTCAGTTGATAAAATTGGTAAAAAGTTATTCCCAAAACTATCTCCAGAAAATGCAACAGCATTGTCGATAAAGATGATTGACTCTGCTTTAGATATAAGAAATAAAAATGGAGACCCGAAATATCCATTAAAGATGCACATAGTATTCCGTGGGATGGACTCACAATATCTATGTATCAACCCTAAATGCAACAAACTCTTCATGGGTGTACGGGAGAGGTGTGATGTATGCGGAGGACGTACCTTCGAATTATATACACACAGAACTTGTGGTGCAGCATTCATCAGAGGGTATGTAACACAGAACGCATCAACACTAGATAACTATTTTATGTGGAATAGAAAATTTGGTGATTCCCGCATCAATAATAATTCTGAAGATGTAATATTGGCATTAGAAGCAAATGATGATAGTCTTGTAGATAAGAGATATATTGACCCCTTTACTGGATTCGTATCCAAAAAGGACAGGGGCGAGTGGAGACAAGTGTACTCGCCCTATAAGAATAATATTGTAAAGGACTCCCGTAATTGGAAGAAATGTCCTATTTGTGGTGCAAAGGGGGACAAAAAAATAATGGATTTGGAAACAAAGGGAGAAGATGTGTTCTCAAATCTGATAAAAAGTGTGTTCGAGTCACAGGATGATGTCATTGGTAATGATTATCCCAACAAAGGAAAGAAAGTACTTTGTTTCTCTGACAGCAGAAAAAAAGCAGCTAAACTGGCAAGAGATATTCAGAGGAATATTGAACAAGATGCATTTAAAGAGACATTGGTTGCGGCATATTGTACTTATGATTGCAGAAATTTATCTGAAATATTTAATGCATTTACAAAATATTGCTCGGAACATAACATATCGTTCTTCGATGACGGAAACGAGTCTGAAAAAAGTTCTCGTTCTTTATTTGAAAAATCAAAGTCTGTGATATCTAAAGGGGACAGTGTATCCATAACAGAGATTTATTCGATTCACCAGTATTGTTTTAGATTACTGAAAGCCCTTGGCGATGAGAACTATTCTCTTACAGCATCTCTAGTTGCTGTAGTAGAACCTACAATAGATTCACAGAACAGAATTATAAGTAAATTAGGTGATAAATTCACAAAAGATGAGATCACGGCAATCATTCTATGTTCAATCTGGAATGCTCTATTGGAGCGTGCTTTAGATAAAGATATTGATGTAAAAGATAGAAAAGAATCACGTAAAACTACAAACTGGGATGGATCCCAAAAAAATGAAGGTTTGGCTCTAAAGGAAATCATACCTGAAAGAATTTATAAAATTTATCAAAAGCCAACTGAATACTGGGGAGAGTTAGAGGTAGAAATAGCTAATACAATATTCTCTCAGTCTCTTCAGGACGATTTCTATTATATCAGACCAGATTCTGTTACCTTAAATTTTGATAATACATGGTACAGATGTAATAAATGCTGGCAATTTTATCCGTATAACACCGCATCTAGATGTATTAAATGTTTGGGGGACCTGTTGCCATGCACACCAGATGATCCCCATTTGAAGGCAAGAAAATCTCTATTAAGAGAACCATATGAAAGCATCATTAATAGAAGTAGGATTCCATACAATATCAGATCAGAAGAACATTCGGCCCAATTGAGTCGTCGTGATTCTGATTCAATAAACTCAAAAACAGAGGAATATGAATTGCTTTTTCAGGACATAATATTGGATGAGGGAACTGAATCTCCGATTGATGTTCTGAGTTGCACAACTACCATGGAAGTTGGTATAGATATTGGAAGTCTAACATCAGTAGCACTTCGCACTGTGCCGCCGAGATCCGATAATTATCAGCAAAGGGCAGGTCGTGCAGGTCGTAGAAAAGGTAGCAATTTATCAACAATAATCACATACGCCGATAATAAACCGTATGAACTGCACGGTTTTAAAAATCCAGATATTTTTATAAACGGACGGGGGAAAACACCGATTCTCTATTCAGGAAATGAGAAGATATGCAAGAGGCATATAAATGCAGCGTTGCTCAATATATTTTTCTTCGATGAATGTGGAAGGACTGGTGATGGTGGTGTTTTTCAGTCTATGGACAAATGTCAAGTTTTTTTTAATGATATCAGCGAAGCGGGAATTTCGACTTTTGAATCCTGGGTGAAGAAACTGGATCAACAATCTGACGTTGTGTGCAAACTTGGGAAATTGCTACCAGACGATCTAAGAAGAACGTCAGTTACGACTACAGAAAAGTGGAGAGAGGAATACATTCTCAGAAAGTCTAAGGAACTCCTCAATGACTTATTAGAAATAAAAAATATAGAATCTTATTCTCCTGATGAGGAATTGATCGTCCGTCTCCTTAATGCTGGAATATTGCCATCATTTTCATTCCCGCTGGATATCGGCAGGTTTGTTGTATATAAAAGTAAGGCCGGAGAGCCATCGAAATTTCAATATGACATACAGGAGAGCCTTAAACAAGCACTCAACGACTATATTCCAGGGCAAGAGGTTGTCGTTGATAAGAAGACATATCGCTGTGGTGGACTGGTCTTTCCATATGCAAGCGGTACCGATCAGGCCAGAGACAATCTCGACACTCTAAAAAAAGAATATATCAAAGTATGCAACAACTGTGATTCCCTTATCTATGATGAAAACGAGAAGATGTGTTCATTATGTGGAAAAGAGTTGAGATTGGTAACAATGTTAAGGCCCGAAACATTTGCTCCGCCAAGAGGAGGAATTAGTATGGATGCATCAAAGTATGAAGAACATGAAATGGCATCGGCTGCAGCGCTTCCTGTGAAGAAGGGCCAACTAATTCCAGAAGAAGACAAAAAGATAGTTGATAGAATAGAGGTCGAAAGAGGATACAATCAAACGCTGAAGATAATAAATTATGGACTGAAAAAGGAAGGATTTAGCATATGTAGAGCATGTGGAAAGATAGACTACACCTGCAATCATCTTAATGAAGATCACCTCCGTCCATACCCTTACTATAATCATCAATGTCAAGAGTCCAAAACAATGGATGTAGTATTGGGATATGACTTGATAACAGACTTGATAACTTTCAGAATATGTAATATAGGTCGTATTGATACAATAGCTCTTAGGTCTGCTGCAATATCTCTCAAAGAAGGAATGATTATTGCTGCTTCAGAGTTGTTGAATATTGATACCAAAGAAATATCTGGAGGATATAGGATTTTGATGGCCGGAGAATCTCCTGTTCTAGAGATATTCTTATACGATACTACGCCCTCAGGAGCAGGGTTTTCCTCATCACTCTTTAATGTTGTTAATAAAATGTTAGATCATGCTGCATTATTATTGAAGGAATGCAGTTGTGATTCATCTTGTCAATCATGTCTGAGAACATATGATAACAGAATTAATCATGATGTGTTAGACAGGAATCTTGCCATAAATCTACTTACATTCGCCCGTACTGGAATTGTTCCTGAGATCGATGAAAAAAGGATGAATGAATACTATGAACTACTATCTAGGGCAATCAAAAACCGTATTCCTGAATCCAATTCGGAAATAAAAGACAATCAACTTTTAATCAAGAATAATGCCAATAAAACGTCTATCTTAATACATTCATTTTTATTAGACAGCCATGTTGAAGCGGATGTTCTTGTAACAGACTACGATATAAAGCGCAATCTCCCACTAATTGTCGAGGATATTCGTGAAAAATTGCGGCGATAAAATTAAGTACTACATAAATGCCATTTTTGACTTTTGTCGTCCAATTAAATCTCACTTATAATAGCCAAAACTATGATTGTGGTGTTGCAGGATTTAAAAAATAGTTCTTGAGGAATTTGTTTGAAAACTATCGCGTAAGTCCTTCATAAAAACATCATCATACAGACTCTGCTGTACCTGAAAAATATTATAAGTTATGCATCCGGTCAATAAATCGACCTTCTTCCAAATCCACTGTCGTCTGACTTCATTCACTAGCTCTACCAAATCTTACAAAATCTGCATTCTTTTATGATAAGAAAATCGTACTTACACAACTTTACACTGAGCCGATCGGGTCGCAATAATAACAAACGTATACTGGATAATCCCCTCCTCGAAATCCAGAACCTCATCCTTTTATGTTAGATTGTACTGAACACCCGTCCGTCGTAGTTATATAATCTCATTCCTTCATTCTCGATACATGTCTTTCAGATATAGCGGATTGGAAGAATCAATCGTCAACGTCATCAGGAACAACGTCGAAGGAAAAGACGTGGGCATAGCATTCTCCGGCGGACTGGATT
>Ga0172378_10001330_pt1 | contig 22764 bp, 22 predicted proteins | sample GrowelOW332metaG_FD_119755 | JGI IMG/M metagenome (GOLD analysis project Ga0172378, IMG submission 119755) | Groundwater microbial communities from an aquifer near a municipal landfill in Southern Ontario, Canada - Pumphouse #3_1 metaG | ecosystem: Environmental > Aquatic > Deep subsurface >... | reverse complement strand
CCTCCACAGTTATGGTCTTGGTCCTGTCAGTATGGCTTATCGAGCTCACGGCGCTGGTCCTGTCAGTATGGCTTATCGAGCTCACGGCGCTGGTCCTGCTGAAGCTTCCCAGGTCTGCAAAGCTTGCGCTTGCACCCGCAGCTGAGCTTGTGGCCTTGAGGCTTGCAAGAAGGCTCTCATCAAGGCTCCTGCCTTCCATGTTCCCATGCAGGTGCATCTTCAGAGCCTCCTGGCCGCTTAGATAGCTGCCCACATCCACCCCGTAGAAGAGAATGGCGCTGGTCATTCCCGCCTCGTAGCTTGATATTCCCATGGCTGACAGATAGTCATGGCTCATGGCAAGCGTGTAGCTCACAGCATCGAAGCTTGTATCTATGGATGCCGCAAGCACATTTGGGTCTGATTTCAGCTCAGACTCTATCTTCAAGGCCTGGCGATAGAGGGCATCCAGGTCATTGCCCACCAGCTTGAGCTGATAGCCGCCTCCGCCAGATGCATAGCCAAGAAGACTGTCAAAGCCACCGTTCTTTACGTTGATGGTGCAGTCGCTAAGCCTGCTGGCCAAGGCCTCCTGCAAGGCAGGGATTATCTCCTGGACAGTCCTGCTTCTATCCTTCTTGGGCACAAGGACAAGGCTGGCGCTCACATTTCGGCTGGAAGCCGAGCCCAAGGAAAAGAGCCCGCTTGCCTTGCCGCTGTACATTACAAGGGTCTCTATCTCGGGCACCTGCTCTTCCAGGATAGCCTGAAGCTGGTCAGTTCGCTGACGATTCTGCTCCTTGGTATAGCCCTCAGGATAGACCAGGTCCACTGTAAAGTCCCCAGTATCTACGCTGGGTATGAAGGTATAGCCCAGGCTGAAGACAAGCTGAAGGCTGAGGGCGAACAGGAAGACAGATACCAGGACCACATAGACCCTGTTTCCAAGACACCATTCCAAGGCTCTCTTGTAGGATGCCTCAATCTTATCAAGCCATCTAAGAAAAGCGCTGCTGGCTGTGGAGAACCGATTATGCCGAAGAATGACCTTCAAGAGGAAGGGCACAACTAAAACAGCCACAAGAAGAGAGCTTGTCATGCACAAGAGAAGGGTGATTGAGAAGCTTAGGGTTATCATGCCCATGATTCCGCTGAGAAAGAGCATGGGCACAAAGACCACAACAGTCGTCATGGTTGAAGCAAAGATGGATCCAGAGACCTCGCCAGAAGCCCTAAGGAGCCCTTCAGAGAGGCCATAATCCTTCCTGCGTATATATCTGTACGACTGCTCAAGCATGACAATGGATCCATCCACCACCATTCCAAGGGCCACGACAAGGCCTGTGATGGTGACGAGGTTGATACTCTGGCCCGTTATATACATGCCTATGAGCGTGAACAGTATGCATAGCGGTATGGACATGGCTATGACCAGAGTAGCCTTGAAGTCATTGAGAAACAGGAATATGACAAATATGGCCATGAGCACACCCAGCAGCCCGCTGGAGATCACTGAGCTCAGGCTGGTCTTGATGCTCTTTGAGTTGTCATAGAATACATGGGCGCTCAAGGCTCCTCCGCTGTCAGCCTCCATCTGAGACAAAACAGCCTTGACAGCTGAGGCAACCTTCAGTGAGTTTGCATCGCTTCTCTTGCTGACGCTGATCAGAACAGCTTCCTGTCCATCGACGCTGATCCTCAGGTCCGAGACAGGATAGCGCAGGCTGACGTCTGCCACATCACCAAGCCTTATAACTACGCCTTCAGAGCTGCTTCCAACAGGCAGGCTTCTAATGTCATCAAGGCTCTTCAGCCTTCCATCGTAGTTGAGCGCCACTGTCTTTCTCTGGCTGTCTGCTTGGCCAAGAGGCAATGAAACATTGCTCGCCATCAGGCTCTGGTAGACAGAAAGCACGCTGATTTGCCTGCTGGCAAGGTCTTCAAGGCGAAGCTCTATGTCTACTCCAAGCTCACCAGAGCCAGAGACAGTGACATCGCTGACTCCGTCGATGCGGGTGAGAAGAGGCCTGATCTCGTCGCTCAGATAGCCTGTTATGCTGCCGATGTCCGATCCGCCAATCACAGCCACTTCGATGACAGGTATCATGGCGGCCCCTCCAACTATGGCGATCGGCTTTCCGGCTATGCCCTCAGGCAGACTGGATACGAGGCTGTCTATACGGTATCTGAGCTCCTGCAGCTGATCATAGGGATCCACAGAATCCTTGTAGTTTATGGTTATCCAGCTCAAGCCTGCGCTGGAGGTGGATTTCATTGACTTGTAGTTGGGCAAGGTTACGAAATCATCCTCCAGGATCCTGGTGACATCAGACTCGATTGTGGAGGCATCAGCTCCTGGGTATATGGTCAGGACCTCAACTTCGGGCAAGGACATGTCGCTCATGAACTCCACATTGAGCTTAGTGTAGCAGAACACCCCAAATACAAGGAGCATTATGAGAAGCATGCCTATGACCGCTGTATGCTTTATTGAGAATTCTGAGAGATTCATAGCATGTTCACTGTCTGCCCATCAAAGACAGAGCCCTGGCCCTGGATTATGAAAAGGGCATTCTCAAGGCCTTCAGGAACGACGAAGACATCGTCATTCTCATGCTCTATCGGATCTGAATGATACACAGCCCTTGAGCCCTCAAGCGTATAGAATGACCCATCGCTGCGACGGGCTCTCTGGTCCATGAGATAGACTCCCTCCAGCGTTGAATAGGTGAAGGTGGCGTCGGCATACATGCCAGGAGCAAAGGCACTTGGCCTTTCAAGCTTCAATGCAACCTCAAAGGTCTTGCTTGTGGGGGAGATGAAGGGGGCTATGGAGTCTATGACTGCAGACGAAAAACATCTCCATGGCTGGCCACGGCTTGCAGGCCTGCCTCATTGTCCTTGACAAGCTTATAGTAAGCCTCTGGGACATTGAGCCTCATGATCAGGCTCTCCAGATTGCCAAGCACATAAATCGGGTTTTGTGGAGAGGCTGCAGACCCTTGGGCAGAGGTAGCCATGAGAACCGTGCCATCCACAGGAGCCTTGACCTGGCAGTATTCAAGCTGAACATTGGCAAGCTCAAGCTGCGCCTTGCAGGCATCTCTTTGCGCCTTGGCCTGCTCAAGGCTCTGAAGGCTTGCTGCCTTGGCATCATATAGGCCCTGAAGCCTGGAGGCTGTGGCTTCCGCCACAAGGTAGGCGGCCTCGGCCTGCTGGACCTGGAGCCTGTATGGGGTCGGATCAATCACAGCCATCAGGTCTCCCTTGCTCACCTGGTCGCCAGCTGAAAAGAAGTAGGATATAACTGTTCCAGATACAAAGGGGACAACTGGCACCTTGGCTGTCGTGTCAATATAGCCTCCCAGCTTCAGCGTCATGGCAAAGTCACCTTGCAAAGGAGCCTGAACCTGCACATTGGCCGTAGGACTTTGGTATGTCGGCGGCTTGCGACTGCCACCATACCATAGCATCGATGCAGCCAAACAGCCAATCACAATGAATGTAATCACATATCGAAGCAATGAATGTCTCTTTTTCATCTCGACCTCGGCTTAATTCAAGTTAATGCTACACTTGCTTATAATTAACAGGAAAATTGACAAATCATCAAGCCCAAGCCGGATTCTAGGCTTCCAAGCAATATAGCCTAGGCCTTTTCTAAGCTCCATTGATCATGCTTTCTCAACTTAAGTAACCATTTTAAGATCTACTTGTTATACAGTTCATGAAAGAAAGCATATCATCTCGACAGACAAAGCTTCTTCTTGCCAAGACTCTGAAAAGCAAGATGCTTGGCAAGCCCCTGAGCAAGATAACAGTGACTAGCCTCATCAGGGACTGCAAGGTCAATCGGAGAACCTTCTATTACCATTTCGACAACCTATACAAGCTGCTGGAGTGGCTTTTTGACCAGGAGGCCCTGGAGCTGATCCGCAATGCAGGCGATAGCCAGAACCTCGGCAATGGCCTTCTTGAGCTTCTTCAGTACATAAGGTCCAATGAGGCTTTCTGTCGCACAGCCCTTGCCTCGATCGGCTACGAAAGGCTTTCGTCCATGCTCAGCGACGCTCTTGTGCAAGCGCTGGATCCTATCATCGATTCCATCATCCTTGGCCGAAAGGCAGACAAGGCCAAGATCGGCTTCATAGCAATGTTCTATGCTTCCGCCACTGCCCAGGCTCTGGCCAGATGGATGCAGAGCGATCTTGGGCTCACTGCAGAAGAGATGCTTGCAATGATAAAGCCGACCCTTGAAAGCGGACTTGCTGTCTCCGTGGAGAAAGCCATGGAGGCCTAGAGGCTCTCCTTGGCCTTTCTCTCAAGCTCAACGGCCCTCTCAGAAGCCTTTATGACCGCGTTTTGCACGCAGGCATCAAAGCCTCCATCAGAAAGGGCCTTCATTCCCTTTATTGTCGTTCCAGCAGCAGAGCAAACCCTTGTCATCAAGGTCGCTGGCCCCTGGTCATCAGACTCTATCAAGGCCGCTGCGCTCTTGAGCGTGGCGCTTGCCATCTTCACCGCTGTAGGATAGGCAATGCCCTGGTCAGTGGCTCCCATCGCCATGGCGTGAACCATCTCAAGAACATAGGCTATGCCTGAGGCCGATACGCCGATGAAGGCTCCAAAGAGCCTTTCCTCAAGATAGAAAGCCTCTCCAAACAGCCCTGCCAATTCCTGTGCCTGCTGGGCAAAGGCCATGTCGCATGACGCGCATGGGCACACTGCTGTGACCGCAGCCTTGCTTCGCGCTGCAAGATTGCTCATGAAGCGCACTATATCGTGTGTCTCAAGGTTGCTGCTAAGCACCTCAAGAGGCACTCCAGCTGCAAGGCTTATCCACTTGCGCCTTGCAGACCCTAGGGTCCTGAAGGTGGGGTACAGGCCTGCAAGAACCTGGGGCTTGACTGCAATGACCAATGCCTCGCAGGCATTGAAAAGGGCCTTGAGGCTTGGCTCATGCACAGCTCCCGATGTCTGGCAGAAAGACTTGCAGAAATCCTCGTTCACATCAAATACATGTACATCATAGCCCTCGTGCTCACATAGAGCCGACGCAACGGCTCCGCCCATGTTTCCGCATCCAATGAATCCAATCCTCATAGCTGACTCCTCCCTATTGATATAGCACTCCGCAAGCCATTGTACAAGGCCGATTTTATCAATACACTAGGCATTATGAACGATGAACTTATCAAAGATCTAGAGTGCATGAAGAGAACAAGGCAGCGCCTTTGCGCCTTGTCTGATGCACAGCGCAAGAGCCTTCTTGCAAGCATTGCTGATGGCCTTGCCAGGGATAAGGACAGCTTGATAGCCTCCAACCAGGAGGACCTGAAAGCCATTGCCGACGGCCCTGTGAAGAAGCGCCTTGCCCTTGATGAGCAGAAGATTGCGGACCTCCAGAAGGGCATTGAGCATGTGTGCACATTGGCCGATCCCATCGGAGAGGTGCTGGAGAAGAGAAAGCTTGACGAGGGTCTTATCCTGACCAGGATCAGTGCAAGCATGGGCACCATCTGCATGATTTTCGAGGCTCGCCCGGAAGCCCTTGTCCAGATCACCAGCCTCTGCCTGAGAAGCGGGAACGCCGTCGTGCTCAAGGGAGGAAAGGAAGCCCAGCACACGAACAAGGCTCTTTTCGACTCCATAAAGAGATCAATCGCCTTTCTTGAGAAGGACAGCACCTGGGTCGCACTTGCCCGCTCCCGGGAAGATGTGGATGACCTGCTCAAGTGTGAAAAGCTCATCGACCTGGTGGTCCCAAGAGGGTCCAACGCCCTGGTCAGGCATGTCATGGAGAATACAAGGATCCCAGTGCTAGGGCACTCCAGCGGGCTATGCACGATATATGTAGACAAGTCAGCTGATTTGAAGAAAAGCCTGGATGTGCTGCTTGATGCCAAGATCACATACCCGGCTGCCTGCAATGCAGTGGAGACCATACTGGTCCACAAGGACATTGCTGGCGCCTTCCTTCCTAGGCTGCAGGAGCTGTTTGAGAAAAATGGCATTACAATCCATGCCGACAGGCAGGCTTGCCTGATATGCCCAGCCTTCGTAGAAGCCACAGACAAGGACTTTGACACCGAATACCTTGGGCTGGAGGCGGCTCTTTCAATTGTGGACAGCATCCAGGAGGCCATAGAGCACATCAACAGCCACGGCTCTCACCACACAGATGCAATAATGGCAGAGGATGACCAGGCAGCCAGGGTCTTCCTGCGCGATGTGGATTCAGCAGGCGTCTACCGCAATGCAAGCACCCGCTTTGCAGACGGCTACCGCTACGGCCTTGGAGCAGAGATAGGCATATCCACATCCAAGCTGCATGCCAGGGGCCCAGTGGGGCTCAGGGGCCTTATGACCGAGAAGTGGATACTGGAAGGAAGTGGCCAGGTAAGCGCCACATATACTGGAAAGAATGCCAAGCCATTCTGCCATGAGGATCTTATCTGATGCGTGATTTTTCCAAGGTGAAGAGAGTAGTCGTGAAGGTTGGCACAAACCTTCTTTCCAGCAAGGACGGCATAGACGAAGGCTTTGTGCAAAGCATAGCCGACCAGGTCTCATCTCTGGTGAGGTCAGGCAAGCAGGTCCTTCTTGTAAGCTCCGGAGCCATCGGAATGGGCGCCAAGGAGCTTGGGCTCAAGACTGCCGTGAAGCTCATGAGCATGCGCCAGGCCTGCGCATCCATAGGCCAGCCTCTTCTTATGACAAGCTATCGAAAGGCCTTTCGCAAGAACTCCCTCAAGATTGCCCAGATACTGATAACAAGAGCCGACCTGAACAACCGAAGGTCCTACAACAGCCTCAGGGCTTCCATAGCCACGCTGCTTGAGCTTGGGGTGGTCCCTATCTTCAATGAGAACGACACCATATCCACAGGCATAGAAGGCACCGCCTTCATAGACAACGACCGCATGAGCGCACTGGTTGCCAGCAAGGTGGACGCCCAGGTCCTCATTCTCCTCACGGATATCGACGGCTTCTACACCGCAGACCCAAAGAAGGATAAGGATGCCAGGAAGATCGATGAGCTTAAGAAAGTCGGCGAGGGAGAGCTTGGCATGGCCGGAGGAGCTGGAAGCACCTTCTCCACTGGCGGCATGAAGACCAAGCTTGTAGCTGCCCAGATAGCCTCCAACGCAGGCTGCGATACTGTCATAGCCTACGGCAAGGAGGACAATGTTCTTTCCAGGATCCTCGATGGCGAGGACATCGGGACCTTGATCCGATCCTCAAGCCCTCTTAGCCAGAGAGCCAGGTGGATACTCAACAACACCCACCAGGGCTCGATCTATGTGGATGATGGGGCTCGCACTGCCCTGCTCAACCACAAGAGCCTGCTGGCCATAGGAATCAGCAAGGTCGAGGGCACCTGGCAGGCAGGAGAGGTTGTCCAGATAGTAGACTCCTCCAACCGCAGCTTTGCCAAGGCCGAGGTGAGCATGGACTCAACCCGGCTGCAGAAATGCCTGCTCAACCCCGAGCGCGGCGAGATAATCTTCCGCCCAGAGCATATCGTCTTCCTCGACAGCCAGAAGTGAGGTAATATCAAGCCATGCAAAGATCAAGCGGAATCCTGATTCATCCAACATCATTTCCAGGCCCATTCGGCATAGGCTGCCTAGGAGACGAGGCAAGAGATGTGCTGGACATTTTAGTCAAGGCTGGCTGCAGAGCCTGGCAGGTCCTGCCCCTAGGCCCTACGGGCTATGGCGACTCGCCTTATGCAAGCTCCTCCTCCTTTGCCGGCAACGAGCTTCTCATCGACCCTCGCCAGATACCCTATACCTCCCCTACCGAGCTGACTGCATTAAATGCCAGGCTCCCTCATGGCGGACGGGTTGACTACGCCCTTGTCTCCAGCAGGAAGAAGGATTTCCTGTTCAAGGCTGCAGGGGCATTCTTGAGCCTAGCCTCTCGCAGCGAGCTGGCACAATTCAAGGGCTTTTGCGAAGAGAGGGCCTGGTGGCTTGACGACTACAGCCTCTACAGGGCCATAACCGATGACCTGGGAGACGGCAGGTGGGGCCTGTGGCCCCAGGGCCTAAGGCTTAGGGAGCAAAAGGCTCTCGAGGAAGCCAGGAAGCGCCTTTCAAGCCAGATCGAGGCCTACAAGGCCCTGCAGTACTTCTTCTTCGAGCAATGGCATGGCCTCAAGAGCTACGCAAACTCCATCGGCTTGACTGTCATCGGCGATGTTCCGATCTTTGTCTCTGCCGAGTCAGCTGACGCCTGGAGCGAGCCCAGGCTCTTCAAGATCGATGCCAAGGGCCATCTTGCCGGCCTTTCCGGCGTACCGCCCGACGCATTCTCCTCAACAGGCCAGCTTTGGGGAAACCCCCTCTACAGCTGGGCTGAGCACGAGAAGGATGACTTTGCCTGGTGGAAGAAGAGGCTTAGAAGCTGCCTGGCCCTCACTGATGTAGTCAGGATAGACCACTTCAGAGGCTTTGAGGCCTGCTGGGAGGTAAGCCCAGAAGAAACCACCGCCATAAACGGCAGATGGGTCAAGGGTCCTGGAATCAAGATCTTTGAGTCTCTCAAGCGCGAGTTTGGCAGCAAGCTTCGCATCATAGCCGAGGACCTTGGCGTCATAACCGACGAGGTTGAGGCTCTTCGCGACCAAACAGGCTTTGCAGGCATGCGCATACTGCAGTTTGCCTTCGCCCTCAAGGACGGCAAGCTTGATGCGACCAACGTCTATCTTCCTCACAACTACATACAAAACTGCGTTGCCTATACCGGAACCCATGACAACAACACCTCTAGAGGCTGGTTTGCCAGCCTGGATCCTGCCACCCAGGACGCTGTGAGACGCTATCTCCAGTGCCCAGACCACGAGGTGGTTTGGCAGATGATCAGAGCCCTCTGGTCAAGCTGCGCAGATCTGGCGATCATCCCGATGCAGGATCTCGCAGGGCTGGGAGAGGAAGCAAGGATGAACCTTCCCTCTACAGTCGGCTCCTCCAACTGGAGCTGGCGAATGGACGAAGGCTCAATAGAGCCCTGGATGATCGAGCGCCTGAGATCCTTCTCTGAGCTGTACGGACGGCTTTCATGAACCGCATCCTTCTTGAAAAGCCTGCTCTCAGCCTGAGCCTTTCAGATTTCAGGGCTGACCATATAAGGCGCGTCCTGAAGCTCGGTGTGGGCGACAGCTTCGACATCGGCGTTGTAAATGCCTTCAATGCAAAGGCTGTAATCACGGCCATTGACAGCGATGCTCTCAGCTTCACAATCTCCGAAGAGTCAGATCCGGGCCCTTTGGCCCCTGTGGATCTTCTGATTCCACAGGTCAGGCCGATCTGCATGAAGAGGATTCTTCGTGACTGCACCATGCTTGGAGTTCGCACCATAGCTGTATGCTCCTGCGATACCTCTGAGAGGTCCTACGCCCAGTCAGGGCTTTGGCTTACGGGCGAATACCTCAAGTACCTGCTTGATGGAGCCATGCAGGCTGCAGACTGCGCCATGGGCAAGCTTGTCTTCTTCGATTCAATAGACAAGGCTGCATGCGCTCTGGGCAATGGAAAGGCCAAGCTCATCCTGGACAACAGGGGCGCCTCCCGCCCTCTTAGCCAGATGAGCTTCACTTCCGGCCAGCAGGTTTGCATGGCCCTTGGGCCGGAAAGAGGATGGTCTGACCGCGAGCGCGGAATCTTGCAGGCATATGGCTATGTGCCTTGCCTGCTTGGGTCCAGGATACTTCGCACTGAGACAGCGTTGAATGTAGGACTAGGAGTACTTTATGCCCGGATGGGCTTGATATAGGAGTTATCATCATGGCACATTGCATAGTTGAGGCCGCAGAGGCCATACTTGACAAGGAATATCCCGTTCTCGACCATGGCTTTGTAAGGCTGGTTGACTATCTAGGGTCCGATGCACGCATAGTTCAGAGCGCAAGGGTCTCCTACGGGGACGGGACGAAGACCTACAGGCAGGACAAGGGCCTGATAAGCTACCTTATGCGCAATGACCACACCTCGCCCTTCGAGCAGGTCAACTTCACCTTCCACATCAAGATGCCGATCTTCGTGGCTCGCCAGTGGATACGCCATCGCACCGCCAGGGTCAATGAGATCTCCGGCCGCTACAGCATAATGGCAGACGAGTACTACACCCCGTCTCCGGACTGCATCTGCACCCAGAGCGAGGACAACAAGCAAGGCCGGTCTGATGAGCCTGTGGATTCCCAGACTGCCCAGAAGGTTCTTGACATCCTTCTCAGGGGCCAGGAGCAGGACAAGGAGAACTATCATGAGCTTCTTGACCTAGGCATTGCACGAGAGCTTGCCAGGATCAACCTTCCGCTGAGCCAGTACACCCAGTGGTACTGGCAGATGGATCTGCACAACCTCTTCCACTTCCTGTCACTAAGGCTGGACAGCCATGCACAGTACGAGATAAGGGTCTATGCCCGCATCATTCTTGAGATGGTCAGGCTTGTCTGCCCCATTGCCACCGAGGCCTTCGAGAACTACAAGCTAGGATCCACTACCCTCACTAGGCGCGAGATGGATGCGGTTCGAGCAATGCTCAAGGGCCAGGCCAATCCCCTTGAAGGCAGGGAGAAAGAGCTCCTTGAAGAGAAGCTCTGATGAATAACCCTTATGAGGGCTTTCTTGAAAAGGACGACTTGTCCTTCATCGATGAGCTAGACAGAACATATGGCCTGAGCTTTCAGGACAGGTGCATGCTGAGCCAGGCCGCCCTTGAAGTCAGGCAATGGCAGGAAGGGACTCTGAGAGACTTCATTGACACAAGCCAAGAAAGCCGCAGGCAGGCTCTTACATCTCTGAACGAGAAGATGAATGCTCTTAGATCCAAGGAGAATGACTATTCAACCTTTCATATGCCTCAAAGGCCTGCCTCGCAGATGAAGGTTGAGTCAGTCGAAGCCCCTGAGATCATATTGGGCCGATGCCCTTGCCCGCCTATCGACAACCCGCTTCGCTGCTGCTCGCTAAGGACTCTGGATGCAGTCTCCCAATGCTTTTTCGGATGCTCCTACTGCAGCATCCAGAACTTCTATACTGAGGGGCGCATCAAGGTTGCCAAGGATCTAGACAAGAGACTGGAAGAGCTCCAGCTTCCCAAGTCCTTGTGGCATATAGGCACAGGCCAGGCCTCAGACTCCCTTCTTCTTGGGGACAGCCAGAAAACCTTGACAAGCCTTGCCAACTTTGCGGCAAAGCACCCAGACATCATTATTGAAGCAAAAAGCAAAAGCGCCAACACAAGCTGGATTGATAGCCTAAGCTTTCAAAAAAACATGATATTTACCTGGTCACTTAATGCAAGGACCATCATTGAAAACGAGGAGCGCTATACTCCTAGCCTAGAGCAGCGCCTTGAGGCAGCCCAAAAAGTCGCAGAGAAAGGCTGGCTGGTAGGCTTTCATTTTCATCCGATGGTCCTCTTCTCAGGCTGGGAGGAGGAATACAGGCAGGCTGTGGACCTGCTGGTCAAGGCCTTCGATCCAAGCCAGGTTGTCATGCTCAGCATGGGCACTCTGACCTTCACCAAGCCTGTGCTCAGGACCATAAGGACCAAGGGGCCGCAAAGCAAGATACTTGAGATGGAGCTTGAGGAGATAGCCGGCAAGTGGTCCTACCCTCTTAAAACCAAGCGCAAGCTCTTCTCCACTCTCTGCTCGCTCTTCCCCGAAAGCTGGAAAAGCCAGGTGTTCTTCTATCTTTGCATGGAGGCCCCTAGCCTATGGCTGGACTGCCTGGGCCATGAATACAAGGATAACGCACAGTTCGATTCTGCAATGAAGGAAGCTTATTTCAAGAAGGTCGGGCTAGTGAATGCTGACGGCCGCTAGAAGATCCTGATAGACTTCAAGAACCTTGACAAACGATGCCTTGCCGGCTGTGATGTCCTTGCCAGGCCTTAGGTCCTCGACCAGGCACGAGATGGCCTTGGTGAAGGGCACAAGGCCAAGATTGGCCGAGACGCCCTTCATCTCATGGGCCTTGAGAAAGGCTTCCTGGCCGTCGCCGTTCTTGAAGCACGCAGCCAGGAGGGCAACGTCATCTGTGCCCAAGGCCTCGTGAAAGCATTCGATGAAAAGGTCCTTATCCCCAAGGAAGCGATCCATGCAGCCCTTGCGGTCCCATCCCCATTTCTCCAATCCATCCAGAATATCCATCACTTAGTTCCCTTTAGATATGCTTCAAAAGCGTCGCGGGGCAAAGGCCTTGAATAGTAGTACCCCTGTGCGAAATCACATCCCATCCTGCAAAGCGTCTCCGCTTGCTCCCTTGTCTCCACACCCTCGGCTATGACAGGGATGCCCAGCTCCCTTGCCAAAGTAATGACAAACCCTAGAACGACAGACTTGCGGTCATTCAGATTGCCGGATCGGACAAGGTCCATATCCAGCTTGAGGATGTTTATCGGAAGGCTCGAAAGCATGCTCAGCGAAGAAAAGCCCTTGCCAAAATCATCCATTTCCAATATGAAGCCTTGACTTCGAAGGCATTGTACTACATCGACCAAGGTCTGTGAATCATAGGTATAGGCAGATTCTGTTATCTCAAGGTGAAGATCGCTGTGCTTGAGACCATACTTGCCTATCAGCTTATTCAGGACATTGCCAATTGCAGGGTTGAGCACATCTATCCTGGAAACATTTACAGAGACATGAGGAATATCGATCCCCTTGTTTTTCCACTCCCTCAGGTCCTTGCAGACCTGCTCCCAGACATACTGGTCGAGCTGTGTAATAAGGCCGTTTCTCTCAAAGAGCGGTATGAACTCCAACGGGCTTATCAGTCCCCTTTCTGGGCTGATCCATCTCACCAGAGCCTCTGCTCCGATGACTTTTCCTGTTTTCAGGTCGTTCTTAGGCTGATAATGGACCTGAAACTGTTTTTCCTTGATGGAAGAGGCCATGCTGTTGACCAGGAACTGCTCCCTGAGAAGCCTCTTGGTGAAAGACTCATCATAGACAGCCAAGGAGCAGGTCCTGTCGCCTCTTATGGAGTCAGCTGCAAGCAAGGCACGGTCGCAAAGGACCCTGATAGGGCTTCCCATGCTTCGGCTGATCAGATAGCGGCCATGGCATAGGCGGATGCGCAGCGACAGGCCATCGCTGTTGACCTCGTTCTCCAGCTCGCCTAGCTTATCCGGATCAAGGTTGATCATAGGCCCAATGCCTGCAAACCTGTCATGACCTATCCTGCCTAGGATGGTATCATTGTCCGCTATGCTTGATAGAGCCTCTCCAATTCTCTTTATCACAGCTGATTCCATGCTCGTCCCGTATAGCTCGTTGATCAGCTCCATATGGTCTGCCACACAGCAGGCAAGAACCAGGTCCCCCTCGCTCTGGTCCAGCATCGCCTGGGCTCTCTTGAAGAAGAACGCTGGAGAAAGAAGCCCAGTAAGCTCGTCGTAGGTTACCTCGTTGATGAGCGCAGAGCTCTCGCACAAGGCAATGGTGTTTTCAAGGCTGAGGTTGATTATGCAGGGCTTATAAGGCTTCAGGAAGAAGTCGTTGGCTCCAAGGCTAAGAGCCTTCTCCTCTGCATCAACGTCAATCTCGCCGGTAGCCACAAGCACAGGTATGCTTCTGAGACTCTCGTCGCTCTTCATAAGGCTGAGGACCTGATAGCCATCCATCACGGGCATGTTGATGTCAAGCAGCACAGCCGATATTGCATGGCCTTGCTCCTTGAGAATCTGCAGGGCTTCCTTGCCATTCGTGCTTTGAATTACGTTGTAGCGCTTCTGCAGAATGGCAGCCAGCATGGTTCTGTTTATGCTGTTGTCCTCAACTATCAAGACGCTTCGCTTCATGAGCCACCTCTCCGATCATGCGCCAAAAAGCCATTTGATGAAAATATAACTCCCTAAAAACCATAACGCAACGTCTCTTCCGCCCCATTTCACTTTTTTGTTTAATATAGACCGACCATAAGCTTAGGTGATACACTTGTGCCCATGAGATCTACAACCAAAGGCATGCTCTGGATTCTTGCTTCAGCCCTGGGATTTGCCACTATGAGTGCATTTGTCCGCCTCAGCGGGGACATCCCCTTCTACCAGAAGGCTTTCTTCCGCAACCTAGTGGCTGTGATAGCTGCCCTGCCTGCCTTCCTGAAGGCCAAGAAGCCTCAGCCGAGCATTCCATGGGGCCTTCTGCTCCTGCGCTCCAGCCTAGGCATAGTCGGGCTTCTCTGCAACTTCTACGCCATAGATCGCCTGGCTCTTTCAGATGCCTCCATGCTCAACAATCTTTCTCCATTCTTCACAATAGTCTTCTCCTTCCTTTTTTTGAAGGAGAAGGTGAGCCTAAGGCAGGTTCTCCTTGTGGTCCTGGCCTTCATGGGAGCCTTGCTTATAATCCAGCCTTCCATGGACTTCAGCCAAAGGCTTCTGGCTTGCCTGGTGGGTCTTCTTGGTGGCATGGGTGCAGGGTCTGCCTACGCAGTTGTCCGCGCGCTAGGCAAGAGAGGTGTTCCTGCTGCCCTCATAGTCCTTTTCTTCTCGGTCTTCTCTACCCTGGTCCTTCTTCCCTTCCAGCTCATCCACAGAATGGAGGCTTCCTGGATCCAGATCCTATGGCTGCTTCTTGCAGGCCTTGCTGCGACCATGGGCCAGATAGGCGTGACAAGGGCCTACAGCTATGCACCTGCCTCCAGGATCTCAATCTTCTCCTACGCCAATGTAGCCTTCTCGGCTGTCTATGGCCTGGTGCTCTTCTCACAAAGGCCTGATGGAATGAGCCTTCTTGGCTATCTTGTCATAATGCTCAGCGCAATTCTCATGTTCCTATACAACAGAGGCCACGAAGATGGAAGAGGATAAGCTGCCCGAAGCTCGTCAGCAAGCCCGCGAGCTGCCACATAACCCAGGCTGCTACCTGATGAGGGACAAGAGCCTCACAGTCATCTATGTAGGAAAGGCAAAGGACCTTCATCGAAGGGTCAACAGCTACTTTCTTCCCAACAAGGATCCCAAGACCAAGGCCCTGGTAGCCAGGATCTACAGGATCGACCATATCATCACAGGCAACGAGTACGAGGCCTTCCTGCTTGAGAACAATCTCATCAAGAAATATACGCCTCACTACAACATCATGCTCAAGGATGGAAAGAGCTATCCTGTGATCCGCATAACCCATGAGCCCTTTCCGAAGGTCTTCTCCACAAGAAGGATCATAAAGGACGGCTCAAGATACTTTGGCCCCTATCCTGCTGCCGGCAGGCTTGAGACCTACCTCAACCTCATCGAATCCATGTTCAGCCTAAGGCGCTGCTCAGTGCCCATGAAGGTTCGCAAGGAGCCCTGCCTTTATTATCATCTGGGCAAATGCCCAGGCCCTTGCTGCGGCAAGGTAAGCCAGGAGGAATACCAGAAGACCATCAGCAAGATCATAGACCTTCTTGAGGGAGGCAACGACGCGCTCTCTAAGAAGCTTGAAGCCCAGATGCTGGATGCCTCAAGAGCCCAGAACTACGAGCTGGCCCTGCTAAGGCGCGACCAGCTCAAGGCCCTAAGCGCAGTTGACACCCAGCAGGATGTCATGGGGTTTGCCGACTCAGTGAGCCAGGACTATGCTGCGGTGGAGTTCAGGGGGACCTTGTGCACAGTGTCCATCATGCAGTTCAGGGACTCCAAGCTCATAGGCAAGGCCCTCTACCGAGCCCAGAGCCTTGAGGATGAGACCGAGGCCCTGCTTGGCTTTCTCACCCAGTACTACCAGGATGGAGACACCTTGCCCCAGGAGGTCTATGTCTCGGTCCAGATCGATTCAGAGATGCTCTCAAGGTTCTTCCAGGATTCCTTCCAAAGGCCCTTGAAGGTCATAGTCCCCACAGACGGCAAGCACTACAGGATTCTCAGGATGGCACGCGAGAATGCCAGAAGCGATGTTGAGAAGCGCCTTCGCGCCCAGGACAACAGCGCTGGAGTCGAGGATCTCAAGAACATGCTGGACCTGGATGCTGAACCCAATCTGATCGAAGGCTTTGATATAGCGCAGCTATCTGGAAAGTACACAGTCTCCTCCCTGATAAGCTTCAAGAACGGTAGCCCAAATCCTTCAGGATACAGGAGATTCAACATCAAGAGCCTGCAAGGAGCCATTGATGACTATGGGGCCATTAGAGAAGCCGTAAAGAGAAGATACACCAGAGTAGTTGAGGAGAACCTTGAGAAGCCTGATTTGATCCTGATAGATGGAGGACTTGGACAGGTGGACAGCGCAAGAGGCGTGCTTGATGACATAGGGCTGGCTGACATCCCTGTAATAGGGCTGGCTAAGCAATTTGAGACTGTAGTATTCGATGATGGAAGGCCTGAGATGGTTCTTGACAGGTCTCGGGAAGGATCACGCATCCTCATAGCCATAAGGGATGAATGCCACCGCTTTGCCACAAGCGCAAACCAGGCCATGAGAAGCAAGGAAGCCTCATTCCGCCTCCTGCAGTCCGTAGATGGGGTTGGGCCGGCCATCAGCGCAAGGCTCATGGAAGCCTACAGCACTGTGGATTCGATCCTGGAGGACAAGGCCGAGGACATAGCTTCAAAAGCCAAGGTATCCTTGGCCATGGCTGAGCGAATTCTCAAGAAGCTTGGAATAACCTAGGCTGTGACGATCAGATAGAGAAGGTTCTCAAGCATCAGGTCGGAGACAGAGCCTGCCTCCTTGATCCTGTTGTCGTAGTCGCCTATCAGGGCGACGATGGAAAGCAGCTGCTGCTGATTGTATAGCGAAGCTGCCTTCTTGAAGACATCCTGGTCTCGGAAGAAGGCTACAGGCCTTGGAGAGCCAAGCGAGCGGGCAGCCTTGAAGGCGCTTTTCTGGTCCAGGCCATCATCAAGCCCCTGGCGATAGCTGAGAAGCCTGTCAAAGCCCTGAGCAAGGGCGCTTGTTATGCGCGTTGAGCTGTAAGGGTCCTGTGCAAGGAGGCTTTGTGCGCTTGCCAAGGCTGCTTCAAGCTTTCGCTGGGCCAGGAAGCTGAAGACTGATGAAGGCTCCTCGCTGCGGGTATGGGTAAGATAGGACTCTATGTCAGAGGCCTCTATGCTCCTCTTTCCCAGTACATCCTTCATGTACATGCCCAGCTGGGTTCCTACAGCTCGCAATTCCTCGGTGTTGTTCTCCACCATCTCCAGAAAAAGATCGGTGGCTTCCTTGGTAAGCGTGAGGTTCATCCTGGCAAACAGCCGCGCAAGCCACTGGGATTTCTGGTTGTCAAACAGCTCGTAGAAGATCTGCACATTGTTTGCAGGCAGCAAGGCCTTTAGCTCTGAAGGAATGGAGGTCTCCACTGTGGTGATGACAAAGGTCACCTGGTCGCTTGGATTGGCAAGATATGCCAGGACGATCTTCTTGAGGCTTTCGTCCATAAGGCTCTTCCTGTCCGCAGTGTATTCCTTCGGCAGGTCCAGCCAAATGAAGCGCGATGGAGAGAAAAGCGAAGATGAATAAAGATATTCAGGGAGATTCTGAATGTCAGAATCGAAGGGGAAGACCTTATAGCTTTCGGCATCAGGGCCTGCAAGCCTCTTGATTTCGGCGATCCTGTCGCCCTTGTCCCCTATCTCAGGACCCAGGAAAAGATAGCTTTGGCCGCCCATGCTAGTTGTCGTAGCGCCTGATGAGCATCACGAGCTTGCCATATACTTCGCAGTTGTTTGTGATCAGGTCCTTGAAGGTCTGGTTGGCTGGCTTCAGGGTCACGGCATTGGGGCCACGGAAGAAATACTTGAGAGTTATGGGCTTGTCCTCTCCCACACCCACCAAGGCTATCTCGCCGTTCTCTACCAGATGCCTCTTCTCAAGAATGGCTATGTCGCCATCATTGATGCCGGCCTCGACCATGGACTGGCCTCTCACCTTCATGGCGAAGAGCTCTCCAGTGGCCTTGGGGCAAAGATCGGAGGAGATCTTGATTGTCGTCTCGACGTTCTCCTCAGTGAAGAGGGGTGTGCCTGCAGCTACGCAGCCTAGTATTGGAATCGATATGATCCTGGGTGTGCTTCGATAGTTGACATCCATGATCCTGATGCCTCTTGAGATGGCAGGCTTCTGATCGATCACCCCCTTCTTGTGAAGAGCGGTAAGATGATCGAAGGCCGCCTTCGGAGAGAATCCGAAGCGCTCAGCGATCTCCCTGCAGGTCGGAGCATAGCCTTTCTCCTCTGTGAACTCCGCCAAGAAGCTGGCGATCTCCTTCTGTCTGTCTGTAAGGCCTCTCATATCATATCCTCCTTTTCATACGCTTTCTCGAAGCGAGATGCAAACAAGCTCTCGATGGCATCTGCCTGCTCGACCTCCTGGGGCCCTTGGCAGAGCATCTCGATGACATCGTTGTAAATGCACCCCAGGGTCAGTATGCCCATGACGCTCTTTCCGTTTATCTCCATTCCATCCTTCTTGAAAAGGATGGAGCTCCTGAATGCCGTGGCTGTCTTCGCAATGAGCGATGCAGGCCTGGTATGTATGCCAGACCTATTGCTGACTTTCAGGATCCTCTGTATCACAGCTCGTTCTCCGTATCGATCATCCTGCTCTCGAGGTATTGCTTGAGACCATTGTCATATTGCTCTGATGCATGATAGCCAAGCTTCTTGAGCCTCTGGTTTCGTGCTGCCGTCTCAATGAGGATGGGTATGTTCCTTCCAGGCTTCACTGGGATTATCAGCTTGGGAACCTTGATGCCAAGAATCTCCTCCTCAAGCTTCGGATCTATCCTTTCATAGTCCTTGTCAGGATTCCAATCCTCCAGATGAGCCAGCAGCTGTATCATCTTCTTCTCCCTGATTGCACCTATGCCGTACATATCCGCGACATTGACGATGCCTATGCCGCGGATCTCCATATGATGCGCCAGCTTAGGATTCACTCCAGTGCCCATGAGGAAGTTTCCCCCGATGTTGCGTATCTTGACCGCATCATCGCATATCAGCCTATGTCCTCTTTCAAGCAGCTCAAGAGCTGTCTCGCTCTTTCCCACGCCGCTTTCGCCTGTGATGAGGATCCCCATTCCAAAGACCTCTGTCATCACTCCATGTATGACCAAAGTGGGGGCAAACTGCTCGTCCAGCACCTGGTAGAGCCTTCGTGAAAGCTCGGAGGATCTCAAGGGGCTGCCCAGGATGGCACAGCCGGACTTGGCAGCGGCCTGCTGGAAGTACATGGTCGGCTTCCCGCCTTCTGTGAATATGCAAAGCGGAATTGGATAGGAGAAGAGCCTGTCTATGGAATCTGTGATTCCCTTCTCCTCCAGGCGCTCAAGGTAGATCTGCTCACCGCGACCGAACACCTGGATGCTTTCATCTGAAAAGGCCTCGAAAAAGCCTGAAAGCGGAAGCCCTGGCCTGGAAATCTTGCTCGCCTTTATCTGGCGATGGAGGCCTTCGCCTCCGATTATCACTGCAAGCTGGAGAAGCCCATTCTCCTGGGCATCGATCTCAAGCAATCTCAGTACGTTCACAGCATCCATGAATCCAGTATATATGCACTAGTTAAAGAATGCAATATGCCTTAACAGCTGCTAATAATAAAATAGACACTAACAAGTAAGACAGTCCGAGCTGTAATCAAAGGCTTTTCATGGAGGAACTCAGGCTTATATCGTGAAAAAAACGGCATCCATCGCTGGATGCCGGATTGAAATCAATCGCAAATGGATCAATGGCTTTCCATCACCTTGCCCTTCTCCTTTCGGGCTTGAGCTTCCACCTTGTCAATGAGGAGCTCTATGCCCTCATAAAGCTCATAGCAATCTGAGCTCACCATCTTCACTGTTCCCCAGACAAAGTGGAGCTTGGCATCCAAGTGGAAGCCTTGGCCGACCGTCTGACGGGTGATGACGATGTCCAGATCGTGAAGATAATCGCCAGCGAAATCCAGTTTCTGAAGCTTCTTGTTCAAGAACTCCTGAGTTTCATCGCTTGGATTGTAACGAACGCCCTTGATGTTTAGATTCATGGCTACCTCCGTTCAAGTGTACTTATAGTTTACGTTACAAGAGGCCAATAGTCAAATTTTCTTTTTTGTGACTAGCGCTCATAAGAGCTGTCAATGTTCAGTTCCAGTCGGTACTTTGTGACAGTTCGCCTTGAGATCTTAAGGCCTTCGGAGGCAAGCTTGTCTGCAAGCTTCTGGTCTGACATGGCCTTGACATCTGGGTCCTTCAGGATCTGTGCTATTCGATCCTTTACAACGTTGCGGGAGACACCTTGACCTTCTGCATCCTGCACACCCTGGCTGAAGAAGCTCTTTATCTGGAAAAGCCCCCAGTCTGTCTGGACCCACTTCTCATGGCTGATGCGCGAGATGGTTGTCTCATGGACTCCAACATCCGCTGCCACTGTCTTCAGGGTCATAGGCTTGAGGTACCTAGGGCCCTGGAGGAAGAATTCCTTCTGGTTTGCTATCAAGGAAAGCCCAACCTTGTACAAGGTGTCATAGCGAAGCTTGACCTGGTCAATGAGAGTCCTGGCTCTCTTGATGGAATCGCTTATGTAGGCCTTGGCCTCCTTGGCTTCAGGCCCTGAAAGTCCATCGGCCAGGCTGCTGAAGCCTTCGGCTATGCTCAAGGGCGGAAGGCTGCTTTTGTTCATCTCAAGAGTCAGCCTGCCATCGCAGCTTGTGATGGAGAACTCAGGCACAGCTGTCTCGGCAATGGATGAGCTGAACGCCCTTCCTGGAAAGGGATTCAGGGTCTTCAGGAAATCGAATAGGAACTGGAATTCCTCCACTGTTATTCCTAGTGCTCTGGACAGCTGCTCTGGCTTGGGGTTCTTGAGCTCCTCAAAATGGCTCTCCACCATCTCCTCAAAAGCCTCAAGGTCATCTTCCCCTAGCCTTTTCAACCTTGCCTGCAGCACAAGTGATTGCCTATAGTCCTTGACACATACGCCTTCTGGATCAAAGCCCTGAATCAAAGCTATCATCGCCTGCAGCCTTTCCAGCTGGTCCGGATCGACAAGGCTTTCAGGGCTTTCGATGAAGAAGCCGTTTTCATCCAGATTTCCTATGACAAGCATCCCCAGGTCAAGATCGTCCGGCTCGCTGACGCTCAGCCTAAGCTGCTGGGCAAGATGCTCCCGCAGGCTCTGGGATTCAGAGGCCACGTTTTCAAGATAGGCATCAGGACCGTTGGATGGGGAGCTGGAAAGATCCTCGAAGCTGTTCTCATAATCCCAGCTGTCCTTGTCTTCCTCAGACAGCTCTGCTGGGTCCTGGACAGGATCGGCAGAAGGGACTTCAGGGCTGTCTTCATCAGGCATCTCCAAGGCTGGGTTCTGCTCGATCTCCTCCTTTATCTTCTGTGACAGCTCCATGGTGGACAGCTGAAACAGACCCAAGGTCTGGATCATCTGAGGCGAAAGAGCCTGCTCAAGCTTCTGGGAAAGACCTAGGGACAGACCTTCCATCATGACTCCTCAAAGGCATCGCCGAAGTAGATGTCCCGTGCAAGCTTGTTATCAAGCAGCTCCTTGCGTGTGCCGCTTGCCAGGATGCTGCCCTGGTTGATGATGAAGCTGGTGGAGGTGATGGACAGTGCATCGCGGACGTTATGATCGGTAAGAAGCACTCCTATTCCGCTGGCGGCAAGACGGGAGATTATCTGCTTGATCTCATAGACTGCCTTGGGATCAATTCCAGCAAAAGGCTCATCGAGCAGCAGGAACTCAGGATTGCAGGCCAGGGCCCGGGCTATCTCTGTTCTCCTTCTCTCGCCGCCTGAAAGGGTATAGCCCTTCTGCAAGGCCACTTCCGAGAGTCCAAACTCGTCCAGAAGGCTTTCCACCAGCTCTTTTCTCTCCTTTCTGGAAAGATCTTCCCTGGTCTGGGAGACCAGGGCGATATTGTCCTTCACGCTGAGCTTGCGGAATATAGAGGGCTCCTGGGGCAGATAGGAAATGCCCATGCGCGATCTTCTGTACATAGGCAGGCGAGTCACATCCTGGCGATTGATGAAGATCCTTCCTGAATCGGCCTTGATGAAGCCTACTATCATGTAGAATGTGGTGGTCTTTCCCGCTCCATTAGGGCCAAGCAGGCCGACCACATCCCCGCTTTTCATGCTGAAGGATATGCCCTTGACCACTTCCTTGTGGGAATAGGACTTTCTAAGATTCCTTACAGTAAGCACGCTAGCCATTCACAGTCCCTGTCACCCAGCCATCCATCTGGATCTCTTCCTTGTCGATATCGATACGGATCATCGATGCCTTGTAGATGTCCTTGTCCCATTCCAGCACAGCCGATCCGCTGAGCACCAGCGTCCTTTTCTCGCTGTCATAGCTGATGCTCTGGGCCTCGCATTTCAGAAGGCCCTTGCTTGTAGCCTTGTGCATGCTAGCCTGCATCTGCAGAAGAAGCAAGCCGCTTGTGACATTGAACTCCATGTATGCACCGCTGAGAACAGCCTCATTGCGTGTATCCTGTATCTCTATCCAGCCATCAGCAGTAAGCAGGCCGCTTGTCCTGTCATAGAAGACCGATGGGCATTGCAGGCTTATCTGGCGATCCTTCTCATAGACGCTCACCGATCCTGTGGCCTTGACCATGGAATAATCCTCTCCATAAAGCTCAATGGCCTGAGCGCTAAGCGTGAGGTTTCCTGAATCAACAGCAGCCCCTTCTCCCAGGACTATCCTCTGGCCTGATGCGGAACGAACAACCTGGGTATAGCCGCCTGAGAATGTCAGCGGCTCAGCAAGCAGGCCTATGGAAAGGCACGCTGCAATCAAGCAAAGAAGGGCTTTTCTCATAGATCCACCCTGCCCTGCTCAACGCTG
>Ga0172378_10001328_pt1 | contig 22779 bp, 21 predicted proteins | sample GrowelOW332metaG_FD_119755 | JGI IMG/M metagenome (GOLD analysis project Ga0172378, IMG submission 119755) | Groundwater microbial communities from an aquifer near a municipal landfill in Southern Ontario, Canada - Pumphouse #3_1 metaG | ecosystem: Environmental > Aquatic > Deep subsurface >... | reverse complement strand
TTTAACGGGCTTTGGGGTTGCGCCTTCAACCAGCCCCACGCTGATTTGTTCCCCCTCTTCTCTGACAGGGTTTACCTATAGTTATAATGCAGGTCCTTCAACCTCCAAATCCTATACCTTATCAGGATTCCTTTTAGCCCCTGCAGCGGGTGATGTAACGATAAACGCTTCAACCAATTATGAGATATCACTTGATAATACCACTTTCACGGGTACAGCACTTACCGTTGCCTATTCAGGCAGCACACTGCCTAACACCCCGGTATATGTGCGTTTGAAAGCCGGACTTAATGCCGGTATTTATAATGGTGAGTCCATTTGGAACTCCGGGGGTAGCACTCCTGGTGCTATTGTGCCGTGCAGCGGTTCCGTAACCAATCCGGCCACACACCTGGCATTTAATAATTTCCCCGCAAACGGATATATCAACCAGGCCGTAGCTTCTTTCTCTGTTCAGGCATTGAGTGCTGATGATGTGATTGACCCTGATTACACAGGCGCTGTTACGTTAACCAAAGTAAGTGGTCCGGGTGACCTTGCCGGTACGCTCACTGCTAATGCTACAGCAGGAGTTGCCTGGTTTAACGATATCAGCTTTACGGCTACCGGTAATTATGTATTGTCGGCATCTGCAACCGGGCTTACTGCTGCCACCAGCTCAACCATTGCCATTGTGCAGCCTCCGGAAGTGACTTCGGTTATCATGCCTCAGTATATGATGGGAAGTACCCCGGCAAATAACCGTGTACCTTTTGCATACAGGGCAACCTTTAATAATCTGTTATCCAATACTACCTATCGCTATATCAACATGGCAGTCATCAGTACCGACTCCCCGACTACAGCGGGTGCGGGAGTACTGATATTTGTGAATGCCGATGGTACCTTTACCAGGTCAAGCACCGGGAGCTTCGGTACAGCCGGCCAGTACGGTGAATTTACCACCAACGCTTCGGGTAGTTACACCGGCTGGTTCATGTTGGAACCTTCAGGGAATGCTCGCTTTACCCCGGGGAATGAAATATTTATGCGTATCCGTTTGAACGATGGTGCCGGGGGTACCGCTACGGCTTTTACCCTGACTACTACCGAACCCGTGAAGATACTTCAGTTCAGCACCGGCGCTACAGCTATGGATGGTACGGCTATACGAGGCGCCTCACTGGCATCGCCTAAAAACTTTGCATTCCTTTATGATAATACAACGGGTACAGGAAGACCTTTATATGGCACCAGTATTGAAACTACCGGTATTGATTTTACTGCTATTACCTCCTATTCTGCCTTTTACCGGGACTTCGTGTCAGGTAAGGATGGCTCATGGGGTGGTATTGTTCCCAACATGAATGCCAATGGAGTACAACGGATAGAAGAACGCAGCCTTACTGATGGGAGTGTGGTTAATACGGATCTCTCTGCTGATGGCGTTTGGGGATCAACTGATACCCGTAACCCTGCAGGGGGTATTGATAACGTGCTGGTGATTCACCTCGCTCCTGAATTGGTTAGTGAAACCGTTCCTGCCCATATACAGGGTGTTGCCGGTACTAACAATCAACGGGTTCCTTATTCATGGCATGCATCCCTCTCCTATTTACAACCCAATGCCGTGTACCGCTATTATAATAAGGTGGTACTTGGTACGGATGATATCACTGCTGATGGAGCAGGTACGGTCATCCTGGTAAACAGCGACGGAAGCTTTGCACGGACCACCAACAGTTCGATGGCTATTGCCGGTGAGTATGGAGAATTCACTACCGATGCTTCAGGTAATTATAGCGGTTGGTTCATGACTGAATCAACGGGCGATAGCAGGTTTACACCCGGCAACCAGCTCTTTATGCGCCTGATGCTTAATGATGGCACTAACGGGACTACCGTTAGTTGCCGGATTACAACTGATGCCTTTGCTACCGTTATGAACTTTGGAAGTGCTTATAATGATATTACAGGTACCGGTATACGCGGCGTTTCGTTGTCTGCTCCGGGTAATATGGTATTCTTGTACGATAATGAAGAAGGGTCAGGTCAGCCCCTTTATGCTTCCAGTATTGAAACTACAGGTTTGGATTTTAGCAGCTACTATGCTGATTTCTTCTCCTCAGAAGTAGCAGGAATAAACGGTTCCTGGGGTGGTATTGTCCCTAATGTAATCCCGGGTGGTGTTCGCCGTATCGAAGAACGTAGCGTTGAAAATGACACTATTGTTAATCTTTGGACCTCACCCAACGGTGTATGGGGCCTTGTTGATACACGTAACCCGTTTGGAGGTGAAACCGATGAATTGTTCATTGACCTGCTTCCTACTGGTGATCCTACTCTTACCGTGGTCCCTTCAACCCTTTCAGGATTCACTTATATGGAATCAAACGGTCCGTCAGCTTCACAGTCCTATAACCTGAGCGGAATGGATTTGGAAGGAAGTGGCAATATAACGGTTACTGCACCTGCGGATTATGAGATTTCACTTGACAATATCACTTTCACAGCCTCACTCAGCGTACCTTTTGCTGATGGCATCATCACCAACCAGCCGGTTGCTGTTACCGTAAGGCTGAAAGCCGGTTTGCTGATGGGAGAATACAATGGTGAAACGATTACCCATAATGGCGGCGGAGCTCTTGAAAAGACCGTTACCCTGAATGGAACTGTTACCACTTCAGCATTGCCCGCGCTCACGGAAGTTACTTTACCCCTGTTTATAGAAGGAATCAATGGTACCAATGTCAACCGTATTCCTTTTGCTTACCGTGCTACCCTGGCTAACCTTACCCCTGATGCTACCTACCGTTACTACAATAAGGTAGTGGTTGACACGGATCTTCCTGATTTTAACGGAGCCGGTAATACTATTTTTGTTAACAGTGATGGAACATTCCATCGTACAACCAGCACCTCTTTGGTAACCCCGGGTGAATATGGAGAATTTACAACCAATTCAACGGGTACCTACTCAGGCTGGTTCATGACTGAATCGTCAGGTAATGACCGTTTTACACCCGGCAACCAGCTTTATATGAGGCTGATACTGAATGATGGCAATGAAGGCACGGAAGTAGCGTTCCGCTTCACTACTACTGATTATGCCCGCGTACTGCAATTTGGTATTGAAGCGCTTCCGGCACACGGAACAGCTATCCGCGCCATCAGTAATGATCAGCCCGGTGACTTTGTTTTCCTTTATGATGACCAGTCCGACACCATCAGGCCTCTTTACGGGACCAGTATTGAAACAACCGGTATCGACTTCATTGCCCCGAATTCTTATGCTCCTTTCTATACAACCAACGTTGCAGGAGTTAACGGATCATGGGGCGGCATCGTTCCAAACATGAATGCGAACGGTGTTCAGATGATACAGGTATATGCCAATAATGATGGTACCTTAAAACATACTTATCAAATGCCGACCGGAATATGGGGAACCACGGATACACGTAACCCTTCAGGTGGTGTGGATGCTGTGCTCTATATCGATCTGAAGACTATCAACGTTCCTTCTGTTCATCCACAGTTGGCACAAATCATGAGCAAGGACGATATGATTACCATTCAACCCGCCAGCCATGAAAACTACAGCTTCACGCTAGTCAGCATGGTAGGCAGACAAATGGCTGCCTGCCAGTTGAACGGGAAGCAGGAGCTCAGGATTAATCTTCCTACAGGCTTTTATATTGCCCGTTTCCAGAATAATGAAGGCGTTTACGCTGTCAAATTGTTTGTCAAATAATGAACGATGATGCACCAACGGGCATTTAATAACCATTTAAATGGGTAGTTGTGCATCTACATCATTGAATCATTAGTTTTTGATTCTATACTAATTGCAGAAATATAAAACCCTGCTTTCCGTTGAAGGCAGGGTTTTAATTAAATTCCTGACAAGGTTGACAGTAACAGTTCCCGCTGGCCCCGGTTATACCTGACCCACGTATTGGTTGTGTTATATTTTTGTATTGGCTGTGTGATTATCCGCCACCGGGTTGCTGTTCTCTTCTTGCCCAGGGTATTATTTGCGTTTTGTCAATACGGAGGATAATAAACCTTAAAAATTAAGTCCTACATTAAAGTAGACTCCGGTAATGGCATCCATATCACTATTTTTATAGAGCCAGTTACGATAGTTAACAGCCATATTAACGCCCTTAACAGGAGTGTACTGAACACCTGCTAAAATCAGAGAGCCGTCGGCAATCACTGAACCATTCTTTGAATAATTCCAGGCATCGGTTTGATTATCGAGGGTGTTTGATTGCAACAGATCATAACGACCGAATACTTCAAATTTGGGATTGATCATATAGGCTCCATAAACTGATATACCGCCCAGGTTCCGATCTTGGGCAGCTTTCCTGTATTCTGTGCCATTAGTCATCAGGTTATACTCAACACCTACACGGAACTTGTTTTTAATTTCATAACCGGCAAATGCTGAAAAGCCTGAAATAGTGGCCGTATCCATGATGGGCAGCGTGTCGGCAAGCTGATACTTGTTGGGCATCATTTCATAATGGACTTTGAGCGTTAAACCTTCTACAGGTTTTACAATAGCATTAGCACCATACCTGTGCAACCCGAAGTTATCCTGTATAGATTTAAATCCTTCACCATTAACCACAAATGCATTGAAAGAAAGCATCGGGTTAACGGTGTATTCCAGGTTTGCTCCAAGATCAGCGCTGGTACCCATTCCGTATTCATCAATAAATGGTTTTATAATGTACCGATATCCCCAAAATTTGTCCTGAAGGTCAAACCGTTTTAAAGTAATCATACCGGTGGAGAGTTTCAACTTGGGAGATATAGCCCAATCCAGATAGGCATTCTTAGCGAAAGCAGTAAACGATTTGGTATTTTGGTTATAGGCTACGTCAAAAACTACCCTTCCTGACAGTGTTTTTGAAAAATCATACTTGTAGCCAAGATAAGCCCGTTCAAGGTTAAAGGAGCTTGCATTGTTAACATCCTTTGAAAGATCGTATTTGTAGTTAAAAAAAACAGTTCCTATCCCGCTGCCTCCCGGCTTAAACGCATCCTGTGCGCTCACGGAAAGTGTAAATAGAACCATCAGTAGTAAACTTGTAAATGTTCTTTTCATACAATCAGTGTTTAATGGTTGGTTATTTAATTTATTGATTCATCAAGAGCTGAAGATTTTTCAGCCCTGTTTCTTTGGCTTTTTAGCTTTATGACGCAATATCTTCGCTTCCTTGTAAAAGATAATTTCCTCTGCGATGTTTTTGATATGGTCCCCAACCCGTTCCAGTTTCCTGACCACCACATATAGGTTCAGGCACTCTTCAACCGTTTGGGGATCAGCAGCCAGGATGTTAACAATGAGTTCTATAGCGTTGTCCTGGTTATGGTTTAAGATATCATCTTTTGCAAATATAGCCCTTAGTGATTCATTTTCATCATCATTCTCAATGGCTTCAATCGTTGTAACCAGCATTTCATGGCAGGTGGCAAACATCAGGTTAATGTTAAACTTTTTTAGTAATGTTTCATTGAAAGGTGTTTCTTTAAGTTTAACTATTTTGACTATGCTGCGGGCATAATCGCCCATACGTTCAAGGTTTAGATTAATTTTCAGAGTGGATAGAACAAACCTCAAATCACTTGCAACAGGATTATACAGAGCAAGAATGTTTTCACACGCTTTTTCAATGTTGACTTCTAAGCCATTTACACGCTTTTCATAACGTATTACTTCATTGGCAAGGTCAATATCATGATGGTTGACGGCCTCCTCTGACTTTTTAAGTTGTACCAGCACGAGGTTGCTTAACTCGATCAGATTAGACCTTAGGGATGAAATTTCAATTTCTATATGTGGGATCATAATGAACAGGTTAGTATAGTTATTTCCATTGGTGAATTATTGTTGATGTGTTCCCATGTTATCCCCGGACAAAGGTATTAACCAAATCGTCCGGTTATGTAATTTTGGGTCTGGATATTTGTCGGTTTGAGGAACATTTTTTTGGTTGTATCATATTCTATCAGCTTCCCCATATAAAAGAATGCGGTTCGGTCACTTATTCTTCCAGCCTGTTGCATATTATGGGTAACGATGACTATGGTATAACTCTTTTTTAGTTCAAAGATAAGATTTTCCAATTTACTAGTTGAAACAGGATCTAAAGCTGAAGCAGGTTCATCCATTAGCAGAACCTGAGGCTCAACAGCTAAAGTGCGTGCTATGCATAACCTTTGCTGTTGCCCGCCTGATAATGAAAAGGCTGATTTTTTCAGACTGTCCTTTACCTCGTCCCATAAGACTGCCTTTTTCAGAGAGGTTTCTACTTTTTCGTCTAACTCTGACTTCTTATGAATACCCTGTATTCTTAACCCGAAAGCAACATTTTCATAAATACTGGAAGGAAAGGGATTAGGCTTTTGAAATACCATGCCCACTTTCTTGCGAAGTTCTTCTGTATTGATACTCCCGTTATAAATATTGGTATCGTCAATTGATATTTCCCCGTCCATTCTGAAGTTATCAATATAATCGTTCATCCTGTTGAAAAGCCGGAGAAAGGTCGACTTACCGCATCCCGAAGGTCCTATCAGAGCAGTGACCTGATAGGGCTCAATGACCATGGATACGTCCTGCAAGGCATGGTTATCGCCATACCATACATTTACGTTATTTGCTATCAGTTGATTCATTAAACTTGTTATTATTATAGAATAGTATTCAATCGCTTTACCCAATCACTTGCTTTGATCCTTTGGATTTTCGTTTACCATCGTTTACCATTTTACTTTCTTCTGCCATTTATTTCTGAGGTAAATACACACCCCGTTCATAAAGAAGGTGATAAACAACAATACAATGATCCCCGCTGAAGCATTAGCCTGAAATTCAACCTGGGGGCGTGAAGTCCAGTTAAATATCTGAATAGGTAATAAGGTGTAATCATCCATAGGGGATGAAGGTGCAAAGGGGACATAAACCAACGCTCCGACCACAATCAATGGGGCTGCTTCGCCAATTGCCCTTGCAAGTGCCAGAATGACCCCTGTTATAATGCTACCTGAGGATGCCGGCAGTAATTGCTTCCATATAGTCTGCCAACGGGTTGCCCCCAGCGCATAAGCCGCCTCCTTAATAGTTTTGGGGACTGCCTTCAATGATTCCCTGGTGGTTACAATAATAACAGGGATAATCAACAACGAGAGGGTCATGCTTCCTGCTAACAGGCTTCCTCCCAGTCCGAGGGTCCGGTTGAACAGTGACAACCCTAATATGCCATATATTACTGAAGGTACCCCTACAAGGTTGGAGATGTTAATTTCAAGTATTCGTGAAAAAAAACCTTTTTTGGTATATTCTTCCAAATAAATGCCGGCTGATACCCCCAGGGTAACTGAAATAATGATGGTAAGAATGAGCATCCAAAAGGTTCCCATCAACGCGGTAAAGATTCCTGCCTTTTCAGGAAACCGTGAAGGCAGAGATATCAGAAAGTTCCAGTCAAGCCGTTGTAACCCTGTTTGAAGGATATTGAATATAAAAACGGCAAGTAGTATGAGCCCGATGAAGGTGCTGATTATTCCAAGGTATTGAAATAATTTATCGTTCAACCTGTTTTTAGTTGTATTATTCATATTGCCTGTGAAATTTCCGCTTCAACCATATACTGATGTTGTTCATAATAAATGTCATTACAAATAGTACCATCCCTGCGGCAAATATGGTTCTGTATTCAAGAGAATCTCTGGGCACATCACCCAGGCTCACCTGAACAATATAAGTGGTAATGGTTTCAACCGGCACCAATGGGTTCATCGTAAAGTTTGGTTGCTGACCAGCCGCTATGGCTACAATCATGGTTTCACCAATTGCCCTTGATATAGCCACGATGATAGAGACTATGATTCCTGAGGAAGCTGATGGAATTAACACCCTGAATACTGTTTGAAAGCGGGTAGCCCCCATTCCGTATGAAGCATCACGCAGAGATTTGGGTACGGCAAATAATGCATCTTCGCTTAAAGATGAAATCATGGGTATAATCATGATACCCATTACGATACCTGGCGATAGAGAGTTAAAACCTGCCAAACCGGGAATGAACTGTTGCAGAAAAGGAGTTATGATGGTGAGTGCGAAAAAACCATACACCACTGTAGGAACCGATGCCAGTACTTCAAGCAAGGGCTTCACGGTTCTGCGAAATGACTTATTGGCATACTCATTCAGATAGATGGCTATACTCAGTCCGATAGGAAGGGCTACCAGCAAAGCAATCAATGAGGTCATAAATGTTGCCGTAAGCAAAGGTAGTATTCCAAACTCCTTTTTTGAAAAGAGTGGGGTCCATTCAGTGCCTGTAAGGAATTTCCAAACAGATACTTCACCAAAGAACCTCACACTTTCATATACCAGGATGATTAAGATACCGGCAGTGGTGAATATGGTTAACAAACCACTGAGCATTAATAGTTTCTCAATTATCTTTTCCTTGTGTCTTAATATCACCGTAGATTATCTTAAATTCTTACTTAACATTTCACTTGTTCAATGACTCAAACAACTTAGTTAATTATTTACCGTTCGTATAGCTGATTGTTAATTAGTCTGCCGGTTATTTACCTGTTGTATGTTTTGCAACAAACTCAGCCCATTTTGTTTTACCTGCGGTTATTTCGTCCTCATTTAAGGGGATATATCCTACTTCAGTTGATAGCATATTCACATTGTCAAGGTAAAAGGCAACAAAGTCCTGAACGATTTCTTTTTCAGCAGCTTTGCTGTTTACATATATAAACAGGGGTCTTGAAAGAGGTGCGTAGGTTTTATCTTTGACTGTTTCCAACTTTGGTAATATGGGTCCTTTTCCATTTTCAGGGTTTTCATCATCAATAGCCAGTAATTTCAGCTTATCACGGTTGTTTTGATAATAGGCAAGTCCAAAGAAACCTAAAGCACCTTCATCAGAAGCAACACCCTGAACCAGTACATTGTCATCTTCACTGGCCGTATAATCGCCCCGGCAGCTTTTTGATTCACCCATAATAGCTTCAGTGAAATAATCAAAAGTCCCTGATGCTGTTCCAGCTCCATAAAGGTGGATTTCTTTGTCAGGCCATTCCGGACGTATCTGGTTCCATTTTTTAATGACACCCTGGGCAGCGGGTTCCCATATTTTCTTCAACTCTTTAACGGTAATATCACTCACCCAGTTGTTTTTGGGATTTACAACTACTGCCATGCCGTCGTATGCAACCAGTAATTCAATAAAGTGAATGTTGTTGCTTTCACAAATTTCTTTTTCACTGTCCTTAATAGGTCGTGAAGCATCGTTAATATCTGTTTCGCCCCTGCCAAATTTCTTAAATCCTCCGCCTGTACCTGATTCACCTACGGTAACCCTGGCCTTCGGATTAATATTAATGTATTCTTCAGCAACTGCTTCAGATATAGGATAAACAGTGCTCGAACCATCTATTGATAGTGAACCTGTTTTTTGTTGGCCTTTTTGTGAATCACCACATGAAGCCATCAGCATAACCATTCCTGTCATAAGGAAGTAGTTACTTAATTTTACCAGGGTCTTTTTCATACGTCTGTGTTAATTTCTGTGTGCAAAACTACCTTGCTGATGTTAACTCTGTATTAACGGTGAGTTAAAAAATCATTAATTAATACCTTGCTTTATGTAATAATTGTTTTTATCTTTAACGCTCTCATAAGTACAAAGTCCAACTAGTATCGAGATTGTTGTTTTTTTCTTACAGGGCTTACTATTACCAATGAAAAGCGCTTTTAAAGTGCGCTAATGATTGATGGTTGAATAGTTTGAAGGTGATTTTAAAGTGTAACTCTTATGAACCAACCTATAAATAAACCCTATTATAAACATCAAAACAATCTCGTCATGAAAAAGTCTCTCTTTATTGTATTATTGCTTGCAGCTTTTGGTTTTTCATTACCTGCCCAGAATAATGAGATGGTACAACTCCAGAATAGAGTTGTTCAGCTTGAAAATGCCAACACTAAATTGACTATTCAATTAAGGAATAATCAAAAAAACATCAATGACCTTACCAAACAAGTGAATGTATCAGGTGAAAATATTAAACAATTGCAGGCTGACCTGACTCAGGCAAAGGCTGATCTTCAGAAAGTAACTAATGATTTTGGTACCCGTATTCAGCAAACGGAGCTTACGTCATCCCAAAGGATGGACAACCTTGGAAAATCAATCAGCCATTCTACTTTGTATTGGATTATTGCCTTTATTATAATCGCAGGTTTATCATACCTGTTATTCGGTCAGTTGAAAGGCAAACTTGCAAAAGTTAAAAATGCTATTTCTGAAAACATCAAGTCAGTTGCCGATCAATTGAAACAAGAACTTACCGGTTCAATGAATAAGAATAATGATGATTTGAAACAGATGTTAACCAATGACCTTAACCAGTCGAACGACAATTTAAGATCTGATCTAACCCATAACTTCCAAAAGACTAATGAAGGTCTGCGTGAAGAGTTGACTATAAGTATTAAAAAGGTCACGGATACCTTCAATGATCAAAAGGAAAAACTGGAAACTGAGCTGAAGGTCCTTCAACAGGAAGTACAGAAGGCCAAAGCTTCTGCAAAACCTTAAGTTGGAATTAATTAACAGGAAGTATGGTAATAACTTTGAAGAAGCCGACTATGTAGTCGGCTTCTTCTGAAACACACAATTCAACACCACTAAGAAAAATATTTAGTAAAGAGCACTAACTAAGAAGAGGGATCAGCGTAATGTATAACCCTGTAATGATGGCAGTAGTGATTACACCTGAAATATTTGCACCCAGAGCTTCAGGTAATACCATAGCATTTGGATTTACCTTAGCAACTTCTTTTTGTACAACTTTTGCGGTAGAGGGAACACAGCTTACCCCTGCAATTCCAATTGCGGGATTAAAATTACCTCTCTTGATAAAATACATGATATAACCACCAACAATTCCTCCTACACCGGATAAGAACAATGAAATAATACCCAGAACGAGTAATTTCAGTACTTTGGGATTGAGTAATAAATGGGCTTCACAAAGAATTCCAAGTAATAACCCGAGAAAGAAGGTAGAGCCATACAGCAAAGGACCTTCAATGAATTCTCTGATCTTAGTCAGGCCCGATTCCCTTATCACAATACCCATAAATAAGGAAAAGAATAATGGAGCTGCCACCGGGAAAAGCAAGCATAAAATGACACATAAAATAACTGCAAACCACAATTTTGTTGATGATTTTATAACCTTTGTTGTAGTCTTTGCATCCCTTATAATCGCTTTACCTCTCAACCGTTTAGGCACCATCAGTTTTATCAGGTATGGATAACCCCCATAAGTAAGACCCAGGTATAAGTATGCAACTACAGTTATAGGAACGAACAGATCTTTAGCAAGAGATAAAGAAGTGAATAATACCATCGGACCATCAGCTCCGCCTACCATGGCAATTGATGCGGCTTCCTTAAGGGTAAGTCCGAATAGCAATGCAATGGGAACCGTAAGGAAAGTACCTGCTTCTGCACAAAAAGCAAGGAACATACTTACAAAGGGTGATCTGAGTATATACCCGATATCAAGCAAACACCCAATGCCCATAAAAACCAAACAAGCAATTAAGCCATTGCTGAAAGTAAATGTGTAAATAGGTTGAAGGAAATCAATCTGGAGCATTCCAAGTAATTGATCCGTATCAGTCAGCATAGCATCTACAAAAAGATTCCCCTGCTGTCCATCGGGCATGATCATAGTGGCTGCATTAATAGTTGCCATGCCCAAACCCATTGGTATCATAAGTAGTGCTTCAAGAACTCCTTTCCGCCCAAGATAAATTAGCAACATTCCTAAGAGAATGAGTCCAATTCTCGTAAAAGCTATTAGAGGATCGGACGTTAAAAGCGTATAAATACCCTGAAAAAGTTGTGCGAATGTGCTATTGTTCATGGAAAAAAGCAATTAGTTCATTAGTAGGAGCATTCTTACCGTCCCAATAGGTTCGGTATAGCTTTTGAAAGCTCTCAAATTGTTTCAATTCCGATTTAATTCGATCATATAAAGAAGAATGCTCTTGCTCTTCGTTTTGATTATTGTCGTTGGCAATAAACAGGCTGAGCAACCAAATAATGGCAGCTACCAGCATGGAAATTACGAATGCCAGACCAACAATAATCAACATGCCTTCAATCATATTCATAGTAGGTTTGATATTTAGTGAATTATTTTATTTCAAAGCTTTAACTGCCTGTACTGCAGCCTGATTGCTTTTGTCAATAGCCAGAATTTTATTCCAGAATTCTAATGACTCTAATCTTATAGACGATGCAGCATCGTGGTTCCCTTTGATTGCCTGTTCAAATTTTAAATAGTATAAGTAACCCATATAGCTGTATGCTTCAATTAGTTCAGACTTGTACTTTTCAGGAGCTCCTTTCGCTTCTAAAATAGAGATTGCCGATCGATAGCTTTCTTCAGCTAGTCCTATTGTGGTTTCAGGATCAAGGGCGGCTAAAGCTCTTCCTTTCCACAAAAACCCTAAATGAGAGTTTGGCGAAATCTCTGATACTTTTGAAAATGAGCTTACTGCTGCATCTAGAACATGGTTTCTGTTTACCTGATCAGCAGCTAACACCTGCGTTTCAGCAAGTAATAAACAGTTTCGGCCCCTTGAAAACCAGACCGTAGAATTGCACTCTGGATTTTTCAAAGTTAGGACTGTATAAGCTCTAATGGCCCCTTGGTAGTCTTTTTGCTTTTCATACAACTTTGCGAGGCTTTCATATACTGACAGCCTTGTAGAATCATATTGAAGAGCTATATTAAATTGGATTACAGCTATTGAATCCAGTGATTTCATACTCAGGAGACTTCCATAATATTCAAAATCAGATGATATCAGGCTGAGTGAATCACCTGATTGCTTTATTTTCATGAATTTTTCCATTGCCTGTAATCCTTCATCGGGTTCTTTAAGCTCACACGAAGTATAAGCAAGCAGACGAAGTAAAACACAATTTTCCGAATCTTCTTTTAAAAGTGCCTGGATTAATTTTTTAGCCTTACTATATTCCTGGTTAAAGTATAGAATATAAGCATACTTCTGTAATTGTGCTTTCCCGGGATTGATTCTTTGTATATAATCACCATAATACTTGCTGGCCAGCCTATAATTACCCAGGGTATATTGAAGCTCTCCCATGAGCTGTAATGCCGGTAACCATGTAGAGTCAATGGCAAGGGCATCGGTAAGCTTTTGTTTTGCTTCAAAATAGTTTCTTGAATTCATGTAGGCCTTTGCCAATGCAGTAGTTGCAGGTAAGTAATTTTTATTTAGAAGCAAAGCCTGTTCATACCGGCCACAAGCTTTACCATATAAAGAATTATCTTTCAAAACTATGCTGAGGTGTGCATAAACATCACCTGCCGACACAAACGTTTCAGCCGTTACAGGTTTTAAGTTACAGGCTTGTTCTATCAAATCCGATGCCTTTTCTGATTCGTTAACCTGTGCAAACACATATGCTGCTTCCAATTTCACTAATGCTGATTTTGATGAATTGATTGCCTTCAGTTCACGTGATAATCTCAGATTGATCTCAGCTTTACTTACTGATTTTAAATCTATACGTGAGATGCCCGCCAATTTAAGCAATCGTTGTTCTTCAATGTTAATATTCATTGCATTGAATATTATAGCAGCGCTATCCTGTTGTTGCTCATCAAGATAAATTTTGCCTAATAGATAAATCCTGTCAGGAGTAAGGGTTTTGTTATCCAACTCTTTTAATAACAATGTCTTAGCTTTGGCAAATTGATTGGTCTGCATATAATATCGTACAGGATCATTATCCTAGTTGGCTTGTACGTTTACCACAATACATGCAAGCACTGCCAACAAGATAAGTTTGGTATTACAAAGTAAGTTTGAGCATTTTTTCATAGTACTGATTGTTCTTAATAGTATTGACCATTTATTCATCGTGTACTTGTACTAAACGAATCGTCGCGGTAGCAGGAAGTATTCCTGCTTTAAGTATTATTCTTTGGCCCTTGTCGCTTGCTGCAAATGAAATAAACCCTTCAGCCAACCCAAGATGAGGATCAGTTGAAATAAGATAAATATCACGTGTAAGCGGGTATTGTTCAGTTGCAATATAGGCTTGGTAAGGTTTGTAGGCATCAGTTTTTTGTACCTTACCCAGCCTGGCTACACGAATATTATTCTGAAAAGAGAGATGGGTGCTGTCATCCTTATCGCTTATCCAACTAACTCCAATGAATCCTGCAGCATTGATATGTTTGGAAACATAATTAATAACATCTGTATTAACGGAACCTGAAATCAGGCTTTTGCTAAGGGCATTTGTATGGGCAACTGAATCAATCATATATCTAACCAACCCTGATTTAGGATTATCGAACATTAGTTCTATATTCCCTGAATGGTTATTATTATTCAATTGGCTCCAATTAGTAATTTCGCCCTTTAGTATAGCTGCTAATTCATCAACAGTATATACTGAATCGGGGTTTTGCCTGTTCACAATCATTGCAATAGCATCAATAGCAATCTTCACCTGCTTCGGAAATATCTTCTTTTGGTTAAAGTATTCAACTTCTTTATCCGACAACTTCCTGGATGCAAGGATTAATTTCACACTATCATCATAAAGTAGTTTAAAAGCTTCACTTTCCGGCAAAGCTATGGGTTCAATATGAGCATACCGGTATACAGAATGAAATACATCAAGCTGCGCCTGCACAATGGGCATAAACGTTTCATCAACTGCCATACTGATTTTTCCGGTAGTGGGGGTGTCAAGGGGATTATCATTTTGGCTATTCCTGCATGATAGCATGATAAACATCAATAAAAACAACATAGTTATTCCATTGAAGCGAACATACTTATGGTTAATAATCCCTTTGACGACCCTTCTGCTATTCCTCATTTGAATCTGAATAATATGTTTTATAGGTTTTGTAGGCCCTGTAAAATCTGAATATTGAATACACTGCCAATAACAAGCCCATTATGTGATTCTGAAAATCATTCAAAATATCAAGTCCGCGGAAATAGAGGACGGCTCCGACTATCATATAGAAAGATGGCATAAACCAAAGGAAAATGATTTTGACTAGTCGCATGTTACTATTATTGTAATGTGAACCGGATAGGAAGATTAAACTGTACAGGGACTGATTTACCACCTTGTTTTCCGGGAATCCAAGCAGGCATCTTTTTCAGGACCCTTATAGCTTCCTCATCACATCCGCCTCCAATTCCACGAAGGACTTTGAATCCTGATAAACGGCCATCTCTTCCAACAACAAAAGTGATATAAACGGTCCCTGTAATTCCGCTTTCCTTTGCAATTTGAGGGAAATGAATGTTCTCACTAAGGTATTTTACCCTGGCAGCATCACCTCCCGGGAATTCAGGCATTTGCTCTACTACGGTAAAAGGTTGTTGTTCTTCCTCTACAACTTCCTCTACCTTTGTCTGGAGGTCCGCCAGATCTACAGCATCAGCATCATTACTGTTGCCTTTCACGTCAGCTACTGAAACACTCAACTTTGAATCATTTACTTCATCCTGAGTTTTCATCATGTCTTCATCCTTAACTTCACTATCATCCTTGATAATCGGAGGAGTAAATTTGATGGTACTCCTGATCTTCTCAGGAGGAGCTTCCGCTTGCACTTCAACCTTAGGTTCATTTACTTTATTCTTCTCAAGGTCTATGTTAGCAAGAGCCGTTACTTCCACATTAGCCACTTTTTCCTTCGGTATTATACTCTTGATCATTTTAGGTACCGTAAAAATGGCCAAAAACAATAAAACAGTTATGATGAGTGCTTTGCGATGCCTATGTGATGAATTCATACGGAGTTGGTATGCTCCGTAATCCTTCAATCGATGATCAAAGACTACATTACACCACTCATTTGAAAATATATTTGTTTTTAACATCGGTTTTTAATTTAACTAAAGGTTATTCATTACTGTTGACCTGCTATCAATGCCAGGTCAACAGCATCCATATCTACAATAGCATATCTGCTAATGTAACAGATATTCATCTCGTCAAGAGCGTCAACCAGATTCTTATATGAAGCCTGATCAGTAGCCATAATCCTTACTACCGGTGCATCTTTTCCTGCCTTTATTTTGGAGAGTTGCATTTTATAATCATCATCCTTCATCTTGGTTTTCTCTTTTTCCATGTCAAGATCTTGGACTTGTTGTACAACTGAGAAGTTTTTTTGTAAAAGGATATTCCTGAGTCCCTTAGCAGAATAGTCTGTTTTAACTACTTGGGCATTATCCGGTTTACCAAAATAATAATAAACTACGTCCTTGTCTCCCAGTATCAGGGTAACTGCCTGTGAAGCCTTGGCTACGGTCTGTTCCTTTTCAACTACTTCTTTATCGGAAGGCATGGTAATTTCCATGGTCTGTGGTTTTATCATAGAAGTGGCGAGCATGAAAAAAGTAATTAAAAGGAAACCAAGGTCTACCATAGGGGTTAGGTCTACACGCGGAGAAGGTTTTTTACCTTTACCTTTTTTCTTTGAGTTATCTTGAGCTATTTCAGCCATTTTATTCGATTTTAAAGTTAATTTGAAGGTTCACCCTCAAGTTGTGTAATCAGATTATAGCGGTTCTCATCCAGGTGCTGTAATGTTTTCATCACTTTCTTCACAACAGGATAAGGTGTTGCTGCATCAGCTTTAATCGCAATACGAATATCAGGATTAACCATACGGGCAGCTTTTACCCATTCCGTCAACTGGTTATTGATTGAATCACTAGGAATACCCGGATTATTCTGAGGTAAATCACGAACCTCCGCATTAAGATGCAAATAGGAGCTCAATGATTCAATAGGATTTCCAACAAGGTCTATAACACTATAAGCCTTTAACTCCTCAGGTGTAAAACTTATTTTATAAGTATCACCCATCATCTTTAGTAATTCTTTTCTTTTTTCCTGACCGTCTATTCCAAAATAAACCTTGCCTTCCTTATCGATAAGCATGGTCATTACATTGGTTTCAGGAATCTTGATTTCAGAAACAGAAGATGGAGTTGATACCAAAACGGGTTCTTTCTTAACAAAATTTGAGGTGAGCATGAAAAAGTTTAGCAACAGGAATGCAACATCGCACATTGCCGTCATGTCAACCCAAGTACTTTTACGAGGTATCTTTGCTTTTGGCATCGTTAAATAGTTTATTGAGTTCAGGTTAAATGTTTAAGCATGACGTGCCTGAAACAGGTTCACTATACTAATACCAGCTTCATCTATACTATAAGTAATCTTATCGATCCTTGTAGTAAAGTAATTGTAAAAAATCATAGCAACGGCAGCAGTACCTATACCAAAAGCCGTATTAACAAGAGCCTCTGAAATACCTGCAGCAAGAGCAACAGAGTCAGGAGCACCAGCATTAGCCAAAGCTGAAAAAGCTCTGATCATCCCCAACACTGTACCAAGCAATCCCATCAGGGTACCCAGTGAGGTGATAACAGCCAAAATTGTCAGGTTCTGCTCCAATGCAGGTAATTCAAGAGATGTTGAATCTTCAATTTCCTTATTTAGGGATGCCACTTTTTGTTCACTTGTCATTTTATCCTGACCTTCAAGCATTTCATATTTGATCAACACAGACTTAACCACATTAGCTACTGATCCTTTTTGTTTATCACATTCATTCATAGCTTCACTAATTTTATTTTCTTCAAGTTGTGCTTTAACATTACCTACAAATACCGGTATTGCCCCTTTACCCGTTGCTTTGCGAATGGCAAAAAAACGTTCAAAAACAAAGGTGATAACAGTAAGAAGTAAAGTCATAATTAAAGGGACTATAAAACCACCTTTATAGACGATTCCAAAATAATTACCCGGCAAAGCAGCATTGGCCGAGTTATTGCCCTGAAAATTGACAGGATTACCCATGATATACTTAAAAATAAGAATTGCAACAACAAGTGCTAAAGGAATTACCATAGCAGAAAAGTTGACATTTATTCCTTTGTGTTTTTTAGTTTCAGCTTTCATAGAATTGTATTGTTTGTAGTTTGATGTTTGTATTTTTGACTTTTTAGTTTCATTCTGTTTCTAATCAATTATTGTAATTCGTCTTAATGTTTTTTACTATCTGAATAATTTTTTGATATTTTATGGATTTCATTGATCTGATTACACAGCTATCACATTGAATTCATCTGTTGAACCTTACAACTGATTCAGGAACTTCAATATAACCATCCTGCATTTTTGTCAGGAACCAATAATTATATCCCGCAACTATTTAAAACCATTTGGGGAAATAAATCAGGGATACAGATAGCGATAACTCTATCAATAGATTGATCGAATAAAAGATTGGGAAATAGGGGTTATCTATATAAGAAGCTGATGAAAAAAGACGGGGGAGTCAAAATCAGCATTGATACAATTTGAATGTACAATACAGAAATACCCGAAATGGGTTGTCTGTAATGTGAAATAATCTCGAATTGCTATTGTTTTAAATGTCAATGAATCAGGAGTCCTGACATTATATTCTATTAATTTACTATCAATACGGTAACCTTCGGAAGTATTCCCTTCGCCCCGAAGCAATGGATAGATATTATAACCAGTTTGGTGATTATCCTCTGAAAGAACCTCGCATTTAGTATTGTGTTGGTAGTTAAACTTACTGGGTGTACTGTCGATTGTTGTAAAAATAATCATTAAAATCAATACAAAAGGCACATAAAGCAGCACAGATGAAACATCCTTTAAACTCTTATAAAACGCTGATGTACAATTTATAGATCGGTACATGTTGAATGCTACTTTTAGGGCTGCAAAATTAATCACTTTTTAATAAGTATCTTAAACATCATAAAATTTATTTATTCCCCTCCCCGATTAGAACTATCTCTTGAAGAATATTATTTAATTCAAAGTCCTGGTAGGCTTTTTTAAAGGATTTATCCTTTTAAGAACCGGTTTTGCTGTTGCCATTTGCAATGGTACATACTCCACAGTAACAGAACTGGTATCCAAACCGTATGCTTTAACATCAGGTATTCCTATTCTCTTCACAATTGTATAAATATCAATTATAAACTGGTCAAACGGCTCAAAATTGAAATCATAGTTTTGAATCCTGTCGATTATTACATACCGAAAGTCTCCCGGAATATCATGTTTCTCTAATGAAGGGTATATGCTGGTCACTCTGAATTCATTATTTAGTTTCATTTCATCAAGTACCTGTTTAAAGAAGAGGTTAATCCTTGGTTGTATTTTGAACCCTATTCGAAATTCTACCCTGGTTATTACTCCCTTAATGAGTGGCTCAACGGAATATTCCATTGTCCATGGTTCGTCAAGTACATCTACATGAATAAACCAATACATATTGGCCCTTTTAGGACCTTTGTTTATAATGGAGTACATGATCTTGTTTTCAATATCAGTACTGCGGTCGGCTCTGGTAATATAAACCAGGTTATTAGCGAATAAAGGCACCAACTTATCCATTTTTAAATCCGTAATAATCTGAGCATAATCACGGATCTTAACATATTGCATAAAGGTCTTTTTGATCTCTCGACCTTTATACCAAACATACATAGCAAACGACAAAATTCCTGCAATCAAAATAGTAACCCAACCACCATGCATGAATTTCTGAAGATTTGATAATAGAAATGAGCCTTCTATGGTCAGATAAACTGTTAGCAGAATTAGAACCAAGAACTTTGATACATGCTTAATATCAAGGTATTTTGCCAACAACATGGTGGTCATTATCATGGTGATGGTAATTGACAAACCATAGGCTGCTTCCATGTTGGAAGACTTCTGAAAAAACAAAATCACAAAAACACATAAGAAATACAACATCCAATTGATGCTTGAAATGTACATCTGGCCTTTGACAACTGACGGATACGATATCTTAAGCTTGGGCCAAAAGTTTAGTAAAATGGCCTCACTGATAATGGTATATGAGCCACTTATTAAAGCCTGGCTTGCGATAATAGAAGCAGCCGTTGCTATTATTATACCACTTATAAGAAACCAGGATGGCATACAGGCATAAAACGGATTTAAAGTAGAATGTATCAGATCAGGATGAGCAAGTATCCATGCACCCTGACCCATATAATTAAGCACCAGGCTTGATTTTACGAAAACCCATGTTATCCTGATGTTCTTCAAACCACAATGACCAAGATCGGAATATAGAGCCTCAGCACCAGTAGTTGCAAGAAAAACAGCGCCAAGAATCAGAAAACCGCCCGGATATTCAAACAATAACCTGAATGCGTATAACGGATTGACTGCTTTAAGGATTTCAGGATATGAAGTCACCTGCCAGGTTCCAATTACGGCAAGCATAGTGAACCAAATGAGCATGGTTGGCCCAAATACCTTCCCCAGAAAACTCGTGCCGAATTTCTGAATACTAAATAATATGGTAATAATGATCAGTACGAATGGAAGAACTGTTAAGTCATGATTAATGAAATGCAATCCTTCAACTGCTGATGTAACCGTAATTGCAGGGGTGATTACTCCATCGGCCAGCAAAGTACTTCCACCTATAATGGCAAATATAAAGGTCCATCTGGCTTTCTTTCTCACCAAGGCGTATAACGAAAAGATGCCCCCTTCCCCCTTGTTATCCGCCCTGAGTGTTATCAGGACGTATTTAACTGTTGTTTGAAGTGTAAGAGTCCAAAAAACACATGATACAGCTCCTAAAATGAATCCTTCAGTGACACCACCATGAATTCCTCCTACTATTGCTTTCATAACATACAGTGGAGATGTGCCCAGATCACCATATACTATGCCCAAAGTAATTAGTAAACCTGCTAAACTTAACTTCTGTTTAGCATTATTATTTGGTTTCATTTTATGAATTAAGTCGGCAAAAGTAATACTGATTCGAATAGATTTTACAAGACTATGGAAATTGTCTGATTACTTAAAAACAGTTCACTTAAAAGCTTAAAAAAACTTGCTGAATTAGCATCATACACGATATACTATCGGAAAGCAGGTATAAAGTGAAAAATAATTATCCTATTTTAACGGATATCATTGACAGGGAACCTCCAATAAGTTCATCGTTGAACAGGACTATTGGTTAATTTTCTTTCTTTAATGCCAATGCGTAAAGCAAATGCAGGTAATGATCAGGAGAGGGAATAACCATTTTGAATTCCTGTCCCACGCAACCATTAATAAGCCGCCTGATCGCTTCAGCAAGTTCCGGGCTTCCAGAGACCGGGTACTGTACTTCAAATAACGCCCTTGGAAAGCCCCTGAAAATCATGAATTGTTCCTGGCTTCTCCATAGCAGTGATTCGTGTACCCTCTGTTTCCCAATGTGCTGAGATCACCAGTATGGCATTAGGTTTAGGAATACCATCCCTCACTTTTCTGAACCCTTGCACAAATTGATTCACTTCTATTGCATTCATTGGACTGCCATGCCCCAGAAACAATACAGGTATATGATCTGTATCACTAAATGACCTGAGTATGGTGTCTGTCTCCTTCATATCATCATCTATTATTTTATTCAAGCTGCTTAGCAAACTCCAACTCACAATATATATTAACTTCTTCACCAACCATCACTCCTCCTGCTTCTAAAGCAGTATTCCAATTCAGGTTCCAGTCTTTTCTGTTAATTTTCCCATTGACTGCAAAGCCTGCTTTGGTATTTCCCCAAGGATCAACAGTAACCCCACCGTATTCTGCATTAAGGGATACTTCCCTGCTTATTCCTTTCATAGTCAGCATACCGGTTAGTTTGTAATTTTCATTGTGATCCTTAATCATGGATGCGCTTTTAAAAGTAATTTCCTGATAAACAGTTACATCAAAAAAATCTGCACTCCGCAAATGGTTATCGCGGTCTTTGCTATTTGTGTTTATAGATGCAGCATCAATGACCACATGAATGATTGCATTAGTGAAATCTTCGCCGGCTTTCACATCCACTGAAAATTTACCGAACTCTCCTTTTACATTTGTGATCATCAGGTGTTTTACCTTAAAAGTAATTTCACTGTGCGTTGCATCAACTGACCAACTACTAATTGCTTGTTTCGTTTCCATTTTCTTTAAGTGTTTATATGATAATTATTTCGTTTATTTGATAATGCAACTTTACTTCATCACTTTGGGTTACTGGTAATAGGATTCGGAAATAGTGTTACGGTTTTCGGAAGAAATCAGTTGATTATCATTTCTCTGATCTGTGTACGGAAATCGGAAGGAGGGTTCAGGTATTAAACCACTAATGAACGGAATGGTTCAGATACAGTATTTCCCCTCAACCGGTAAAGGTTTCACTTTATGTACTTTCCCCTGGGTAATAAAACTTACAAAAGGAGCTTTATAAACGCCAGCCTTAAAGTCAATAAAATGCTCTGTCTCTCCCTCCACTCCCACAATCAGTTCTTCAAACTCATTTACGTGGTGGTCACGAGACTTATGGTCTGTCGCTAAAGCATTCTCATCACCTGGTTGGTATGTTCTGATAAAATCATCCATGTTTCACAAAGATAATGCTTTATAACCATAGATAAAAGAACTGACGGACTATTCTGCCCTGCATTAGAGTAGTCTGGTCTCTGTAAGGTATGATTGATTCAATCCGGTCTCCAATTATTCAAGTTCTATCCGTCAGGTTAAACAGTTCAATAGTTGGTTATTCCCTTGCCGGCCTTTT
>Ga0172378_10001327_pt1 | contig 22780 bp, 17 predicted proteins | sample GrowelOW332metaG_FD_119755 | JGI IMG/M metagenome (GOLD analysis project Ga0172378, IMG submission 119755) | Groundwater microbial communities from an aquifer near a municipal landfill in Southern Ontario, Canada - Pumphouse #3_1 metaG | ecosystem: Environmental > Aquatic > Deep subsurface >... | reverse complement strand
TGAGGCAATGTATATTGCAGGACATGGTTCCGATGTGGGGTTCGGGGTGCAATACTCTTTTCTTAAAGATGCAGGTGGCAGAGGACGTATGGGACATATGGGACGTATGAATATGACAATAGGACAATAAGCCGGAAAAGTCCAGAACAAGCATCCCATTGTCACATCGTCCTATCCATGCGTCTTATGCGTCCTATGCGTCCCATAAGTCCTATGCACTTTTTAGAAAACACACCCACCTAAAGTAAAGAGTATTCCGGCCTTTCGGGCCGGGGATCGCACTCGATATAACTTTAAAGCAAGGTTACACTTTGTATCCCAGCTTGTCCAGTGGCGACGAGTCCTTTGCTTGCACAACTGTTACTCGGAAACAGTTTTTTTTGAACCAGGTCACAATTTGCAACGGAAAATCCTGGTGTTTTTTTTGGTTTTTTTTGAATTGTTGAATATAGTACTGCTGAATCCCATATTTCGAAGTGGGGGATAGCATTTTTTTATTTTAGGCATTTTTAGATATGACAATTTTTGGTGGAAAAGGGAAGCTTTTTGTTCTCAGTATTCTGGTGGGGTTGATGACGGCAATCGCCGTTGTCATCCTCAAAACCCTGGCTCACAGCTGTAATTATCTGGTGGTAAGCCTAGTACAGCGCGCAGTATGGATGCAATGGCTCTATCCTGCTTTCCCGGCGCTCGGAATCCTGTTTTGCATCCTTTTTGTGCGTTTTATTTTACGCCGGGAGCAATATGTCAAAAGCCTGGATTCGGTGATCCAGGCGACGACGGATGGGAGTGGTGAAATCCCCTTTTATCATACGTTCGCACATATCCTCACCAGCGGCATTGCAGTGGGCTTGGGCGGTTCGGCTGGTTTGGAAGCGCCCAGCGCTTTCACCGGCTCCGCCATTGGCTCAAATTGTGCAAAATGGTTGAAATTGAGCAAGGAAAGCCGGGTTTTGTTATTGGCTTGCGGGGGCGCCGCCGGTATTGCGGCAGTGTTCAACAGTCCGATTGCCGGCACTCTTTTTGCCTGTGAAATTTTGTTGCCGGCGTTCTCGCTGCCGGCTCTGGCTCCCCTGCTAATGGCCTCTGCAACGGCGGCTTTGCTAGCCAGCTGGCTGTATGCCGGGCCGCATTTTATCCAGTGGGATTTTGCCTGGAATATGATGGATGTACCCAGTTATCTATTGATTGGGCTGGTTTGCGGGCTTGTTTCGGCCTATATCATCAAGCTTACCCTGTTGGTGTCGCGGCAAATGGCTCGGGTGCGTTCGATTTGGCTGAAAGGATTGCTCGGCAGTGGCATTTTATACGGATTCTTTTTGCTGTTTCCCCAGCTGATGGGCGAAGGCTACAAGTATATTTCAGCTTTGGCGAAGGGACAACTCGAACAAATCACATCCGGCCCTTTGCTGGTGTTTTTTGACCATCCCCTCCTGCTGCTGATTTTGCTGCCGCTCTTTTTTTTAATTAAACCGCTGGTTTCCGGGCTTTCCATCGAAAGCGGAGGAGATGGCGGCATTTTCGGACCCTCTCTTTTCTGCGGAGCTTTTCTGGGCTATTTCTTATATCGTGTATTGACTCTGATGGGAATTCCAGGGTTATCTTCCGGAGCTTTTATCTGTGCCGGGATGGGAGGCATCCTGGCAGGGGTTATGCATGCCCCATTGACGGGGATTTTTTTGATTGCCGAATTGACCGGTGGATTCAAGCTCTTTGTTCCTTTGATGATCGTTTCGGCATTGTCGAGTTTTGTGAGTAAAAATCTGACTCGATTCAATCTTTACAAGTCCATGATTGCGCAAAAAGGGATTGTGCCGGAACCCAAAGAGGAGCAGCTGTTTTTGGAGCATGGCTTGGTACGGCAGGCCATGCAAACCAATTTTGTGGCGTTTCGGCAAAATCAACCTCTGCGGGAATTGCTGAAAACGATGCTGGAAACGCGGCAGGATTTTTATCCCGTGTTGGAGGAAGATGGGGGGTTGGCAGGGATTATTCGGGAAGAGGATATTCGTCCCTTCTTTCTCAGTGAAGGTGTTTATGATTTACTGCTGGCCTGTGATGTGATGCTGCCGCCTGATCCGATTTTGCATTCGAGTGATACTTTGCAGAAAGCCAGTCTTTTTTTTGATCGCATGAAGCGGTGGTATTTGCCGGTTTGCGAAAATGGGCGTTTTGTGGGCTATTTGTCGAAAGCCGAAGTCCTGGAACAGTATCGGCATAAACTAAACGAAAAAGTAGACTTGTTCTGAAATCGACGGTATACACTAGTTCGTCAGGAAACGTCTCCGTTATCTTTGAGGAGTTTCAAGGGATGACTCCGCAGTGCCAGCAGCGCCGGGATCAGAGCCGCTGCCAGGCAGAGACTCAGCGTAAGCAGGCAACCTTTGATGAGGGGGCGCCAAGGTATAACAAAATTCCATCCCATGCCGCCAAAAAAGGTAATATGTGTGGCCATTTTTGCGCTGCAGAGACCGGCAAAGATGCCATAGGCCAGGCTTAGCAGAGTCGCGCTCAGGCCAATTATGACGGCTTCTCCCAGCAAAATGCGCAGCAAGCCCCACTTGCTCAGACCAAGTGCCCGCATGATGCCGATTTCCCGTCGCCGTACTCGGATGGAGGCCAGCGCCGTATTGGCGACGGCGAGGGACATGATCCATAGTAAGGTCAGCGGCATTCTCAGCATGCCGCTGATGACTTGTCCAGTCCGACTCATAATCGATTGCTGCAAAGCCGGCTTTGCAGTCAGCTGAATGGACTCTTCCCGGATCACGGCTTCGCCCCGTCCGGTGACATGAAAAGTCTGTCCAGCTTGGCGTTGCGCGATTTTCTGCAGTTTCTGCCGAAACGGTTTCTCCTCCCAGTGCTTTTCCAGTTCCGCCCAAAAGTAATTCACCCGGTTCAAATTGAAGTTTTTCCGCACGGAAGAATCGGCAGCAAAAATCAATGCTGCGGTTCGTGCATAATGGCGTCGGGTGCCGGAGAATTTTGAGAACCAGTGCCAGCCCTCGAGGCGGATAATCCCGGCGATTTCATAAGTGATTTTGTGTTGCGGGTTATCTGGGGAGATCAGGGAAAACTGATCTCCGGTATTCAGGCCTGTGAGTTCACTGAAGAAGGAGGGAACCAGACAATAATTATCATTTTCGGCAAGTTTTTCCAGGGCTGTCTGTTTGTCCGTCAGGAAAGAAAGCGGGAGCAGGGGGGCTGCTCCGCCATACGCTTCACTTACCGGCATTCCGATCAGAGTAATATTATTTTGACGAATTACATTTTGGCGGATATGGCTTCCGGTAAGATCTTCTGCCAAGGGGCATTGTTCGACAAAAACCGGCAGGCATCGTTGTGCCTTTATGCCGGGAATTTTGCGTACGAGGTCAAGATCCTGAGTCTGGATTCCGCCAGGAACAATGGTTATGAAGAGGTCTGGCAGCCAATCGCCGGGTAAAAAGGGTTTGAGCAGGGAAGCGCTCCAGATGACAATCATCATATAAAAACCCAGACCCAAGCTGAGGGCAATGACGGTGCCCGTGCTGCGCCAGAGATTGGCATCCAATTGAGAACGCAGAAAAGGTAAGGGCAGGCGGAAAACGAAGGCCAGCGGGCGCGTCAGGACGCGCTGGCAGAGCAGCAGAAAGGCGGGAGCCAGCAGAATAAATCCCAGCGCGGTTAGTGGGCTGCCTAACAGGCTGTACAGCTTGACCCGCGGCATCTCTGCAATCCCCGGCTGGGTAATGATGCAAATTTGCAGCAATGGCAGTAGCAGGCCGAGGATACTGAGCCAGAGAGAAAGGTGCCGCCGTTCACCGAGTTGCAGCGGCTTCAAGGCACTAAGCACGTCAATGCGGGAGGCTCGCCAGGCCGGAATTCCGGCTGCAGCCAAGGCTCCGAGCATGCTACAGCACCCAGTCAATACAATGCTCCAAGAGCCAATCAAACGGAACATGCTTTGGCGTTGCAGCGGATTGCTTAGAATGGCGGCTTCGGAGAAGAATCGCATCAGAATACTACCAGAGAGCAAGCCGCCGAGCCAGCCGAATAGGCCATAAACGAGGCTTTCCAGCAAGATCGTTTGCATCAGTTGCCGCCGGGTCAGTGCAACGGAGCGCAACAGCGCATATTGGCGTACCCGCTCATCCACTCCCATGCTCAAACTGCTGAAAATAATAAAAAAGCAGATCAGCATCGACAAGCCGGTGGCGGTCCAGCTTTGCATTCGGAGGCGGCTGTTGGCGCTGCTGCTTTGTTGTTTCGCCCGAAGCAGCATGTCGGCATCCACCAGGATTGTGGAGTTCTCCGTTTTGTCGGGAGAAACGAAGTTTTTCGCTTCGGTCCGCTTTTTCCCTGCGGCCCAACAAGTTGGCAGAGGGCCTCCGGCGATTTCTTCTGCAAGCTTCCAGGGCACGTAAATTCCGTTCAATAGGGGCTGTTGCCAAGCCGTTCCGATGCTGTTCCACAATTCCTTGTTGCGCTTGTTGCCGCCATCTTCGATGATGCCTGTCACCTGCAGCGGAAAGGAACCCGCAAACGAGCCAACGCTGAATACATCATTCAGCTGTAATTGCTGCTGTCGGGCAAGCGAACTGCTTAGCACACAGGGCAGAACCTTGAATTCCGTTACGGGTTTTCCGGAAATCAGCCAGGTGCCTTCCTGTAAAGGGCGAGGTGGGGTCTGAGCGTCGCAGCCGATCAGGATATGAATTCCTCTAGGCAAGCCTTTCAGCGGCGGCGGTGCCGTCATCGGATGTTGCCGGCAGGTGACCTCCAGCATGCAGAAGCGATCCAGCCGGGAAAACTCCGGAGGAGCTTCGCTGCCGGGAGTCAGCCAGCCAGGCAACGACGAATGCGGGATATTTTTTTTTGTCAGTAGAAAAAAATCATATTTATCCAGCAGTTCAGAAACGGATTCCGTGTCCATGTCTGTCAGGGCGCCATCATAGCTGGCAACCGTCCAAGCGACTAGGGTCGATGCCGCAATCATGCCCAATATCGTCAGCAGAGCACGAAAGGGATTACTGAGCAAATTGTAAAATGCGAGCTTGAGGGGAAAGAATCCAAGGTGGATGCTTTTCCTCATGCGTAGCAGGGGCGGCGGGAATGGATCCGTATTAGCGATGTGCTTCATGTTACTATCAGTCCGTTTCTGAATGCTTGCCAAGCGAAATGTGCCGTCTTCTTTTCTCCGTTGGCAGCGGTGCTAGCTTGCTTCCCCGTTCACGCTTTGGCGGTCGCAAGCGACCGCCAAAAGAACGGCAGATGTGCCGTCTCGTTTTCTTCGTAGTGCATCTCCAAGTTCCCCCGTTTTGGCGAGTGCTTTTCCCCTGGCAGAAGTCTGGGCTTAAGCATGGTTATGCCGGTTTATGAATTAGCGCCAACCGATCGTTTCACTTGTGGATGCCCGTCCGTGTTCGTCCGTGTTTCAGCAGACCATGCGGCTGTATTTTCCGGCCAGTTCGAGTGCTTTCAATGCCGGAGTGATAGGGATTTCCCCAGTAATTTTGCCATCCAGCAGAACCAGGACTCTTTTTGCCCAGAGTGCGACTGCGGGTTCATGGGTTACCATCAGGATGGTTTTGCCATCCTGTTCAGAAAACTGCTGAAGTTGTTGACAGAGTTCCTGGCTGGCCATGCTGTCAAGGCTGCCCGTTGGTTCATCTGCCAGAATGACAGAAGGCGAAATCATCAGTGCTCGTGCGATGGCGACTCTTTGTTGTTCGCCGCCGCTGAGGCTGGCTGGGCGACGTTGCAGTTTGTCGGCAATTCCCAAGCGTTCAACGATGCTGCGCAGGCATTTTTGATCCGGTTTTTTCCCATCGGCATAAAGCGGCAAGCAGATATTATCCTGGACGTTTAAATTAGGCAATAGGTTGAAGGCTTGAAAAACAAAGCCGATTTTCTGGCGGCGCAAAGCGGTCTTTTGCTGGTCATCGCAAGCGCTGATGTTTTCACCATCGAGCAGGATTCGTCCTCCATCGCAAGGCGTCAGGCCGGCAATGCAATGCAGCAGGGTGCTTTTACCGGAGCCGGATGGCCCCATGATGGCAATGAAGTCGCCTTCTTCAGCTGTTAAGGATACCGACTTGAGCACTTGGACTTTTGTTTCTCCAGCAGAGAAAGTTTTTAGCAGTTGCTCAACTTGTAAGGGTGTGTGTGCCTTATTCATGATATTTGCCTGGAAGTGTGAGAGGTGGTTTACTGATACGTGACATTGGAATTTTCAGATACCCCCATGCTGACATTGGCGGCGCGTGGTCCGAAGGGATATTGCGTATTGCAGGGGGGATCCCAAGTCTGTCCGGGTACCAGGTTATGACCGTTGTCCTGAAGAAGAATTTCAGAATTCATGCGGACGAAGCCGCAATGTCCGTCCAGATAAACGGCATTGCAACAGCGATTATGTCGGAAGGCAATATTTCCAAGGCTGCTCCGGTCACAACGCGACAGAGGTAGGGCGGGGTAGAAGCCGACGTGTTCATCTCCTTCTTGATACTGATAGTCACACCAAGTGATGGATTTGGATGGTTGCTTCAGCCGGGAATCTCCAATTTTGACGAAATCGACGACAACCCCGGTCGAACGTCCGCTACGGGAATTGGAAAGCAGGTTGCCACTGCCACCATAGGAGACCAGCAAGTCGTTCCCGGTTTGCTGTGACAGGCCCAGCCGCCCCAGCTGCTTTGTCGCGCCATCTCCGGGGCAACGAGTAATTCTTTCCGGCAGAGCTCCCGCTACAGAACAGGCAAAGGCCTCGACAAAACCGCTCTCGGGTTTAAGATAAGTCTGGACATCCGGGAGATAATCTGACCAGGACAAGGAATATAACGCGGTGGCCAGCCCATACTGTTTGAGAAGATTACTGCAGGCCGCCGATTTTGCCTTCGCCCGGGCTTTGCCCAATGCCGGCAGCAGCATTCCTGCCAAAACAGCAATCAGAGCAATCACTGTCAGCAGTTCAATCAGTGTAAAACGTACTATCTTTTTGAAAGCCATAAGCTATATTCCTAACAGATACTCCAGTGCAACAATTCTAACAGCATTATTTTTACTTAACCAGCAAAAAACATGCCAGGAAAAACCCCACAGGCAAAGTCAATCTTTCCAGCAAACTGCTCCAACTTCGGGCAGGGACTGCCCCGTTTACGGGCAGTTGATGTTCAAAAGCTAGGATAAGCTCATGTCCGCTCCGATGCGCATATTATTCCTTGACAGTTCCCCCTTTTGCGGGGGGGCGCAGGAGAGTTTCTGGAGCCTCGCAGAAGCCTTGCCTACTGAGAGGTTCCAGGTATTGCTGCTTTCTGCGGATCACAGCAATGCTGGATTATTGGCAAGAGCGCAGGCAAATGGGCTTGCTTCGCAAGCGTTTTTTGCCCGGCATTGGTCTTTTTCCGGTTCCGGACTCTGGCAGTTTTGCGGCGATTTTCTGCGTTTTCATTCGGTCTTGAAGCAGATGCAGGATGAGTTTCAGCCGGACCTTATTCATGCGAACTGTTTGCGTTCACTGTTATTGCTATCTCGACGTCGCTGCAGGGGAGTCCCGCTTTTGCTGCATGATCGGGATATCCGCTGCCCGGCTTTGCTGCCACGTCTGCTGGGCGGACGGCTCCACATGCTTGCAGCGGTTTCGGGGGCGGCTGCCGAAAAATGGCAGGGGCTGCTGGCTCCGGAACGCATCCGGGTGATTGCAAATGGTTTTTCCCTGCCGCCGTTTTTCCCTGCCGAACACGTTTCGTCTCCAGGAGGTACATTCACTCTGCTCCAAGTAGCGGATTTTGTGGCCTGGAAGAATCATCGCCTTTTTTTGCAGGTTATCCGCAGTCTGGTGGGGCGCATCCCGGGGCTGAAAGGCGTTATCCGCGGACGGGTGCGCACGGCAGCGGAAGAAAAATTACGTCAGCAGATCGAGCAGGAACGCCAACAGCTCGGGCTGACTGAAATCGTGGAAATTATCGACAGTCCTGGCAGTGCTATCAAAGAGCTGTCTCAGGCGGATATTCTGCTATCCTGTGCGGAAGCTGAACCGTTTGGCCGCGTTCTGATTGAGGCTTTGGCTCTGGGGAAAGTTGTTGTGGCTGTCGCTGGCGGCGGCCCGTCCGAGATTTTGGCAGGCGGGCAGGCTGGCAGTCTTTGCCCGGCTCGGGCGGAGGCTCTCGCTGCTGCAGTTCTGGGCTGGTACGAACAGGGAAAATTCCGAAAAGCCGCTGCTGCTGCCAGAGCCATTGCAGAACGCTATTCCTTGTCCGCTCATGTCCAAGCAATCACTGGGCTTTATGCCGAATTGGCGGCAGAAAAAGCGCAGTCTTTTAAGCCCTGAAGATGGCTCCCATGCGTTTGCCCAGTAGACAGGAGGCCGCCAGCATCGACAGGCCTAAAAAAGCCATCGTCCAGAGTCCCAGAGCCGAGGCGAGCGCCTGACCCTGTCCGAGCAGGGAAGAGAGCTCATAGATGGCTTTGGTGATCGGGAAATAGGCGGCTTTATGGGCAAGGATTAGGGAATCTGATACTTCCAGCATGGAAAAACTGAAGGTCAAAATACTCCCTGCAATCAGATTGGCGGCAATCAGAGGTACCGTAATGCGGCGGAAAGAGGTTAGCGGGCCGGCTCCCAAACTGGCGGCGGCCTCTTCGAAGCTGATGGAAGTTTGTTGCAGCCCTGCCACTGCTGAGCGGACAATGTAGGGCAGGCGTCGTACGGCGTAAGCAATCACCAGAAGAATGGTCGGATTGCGTACCGGATCCAAACAGTGAAACAGATGCCCTTTTTGGGACAGAGCCAGATAGCCGAAGGCCAGCACTATACCCGGCACGGCCAAAGGTAGCATCATGCAGCCATCCAGTAGCCAGCCCCACTTGCCTTTGCCGCGGACGATGACATAGGCGGCAAAAGTGCCAAGGGCGAGAGCCAACAGCAGTGCAAACGAGGCGTATCGCATGCTGTTGATGATACTGGGAATGGTCAGGCTGTGTCCCAAAGCGGCTTGAAAATTCTGCCATCCCAGGGAAGTCGGGAGAATGCTGCGGTACCAGTTTTGTCCGAAGGCCATCCCAAGTACGCCCAGATGGGGCAGAATACTGAACAGACCGATCGAAGTAAAACACAAGACCACAAGTACGTTTTTCCAGCCCTGCAAGGGGAGGGCGCTGACACTATGACCGGCCTTATTACTCATGGCAAAACTTTTGCGGCCAAACCAGAATTTTGCCAGCACATAGGCCAGCCCGGAGAGCAGCATCAGAACGGTGACCAATGCATACGGCATCGGATTGTTGCCCAGCTCATTGAGGCCGGAAAAAATTTGTACTGCGGTGGTACGTCCATAGTTCAGCATCAAAGGGGTGCCTAATTCGGTGAACGACCAGATGAATACCAGCGTGCTGCCGGCAAAAATGCCGGGCATTACCAAGGGCAGGGTGATGCGCCGGAAGCGCTGGAAACCCACACAGCCATAATCGGCAGAGGCTTCCAGCAATGCGGGATCAATATTTGCCAGTGCGGCGACAATATTCAGATAGAGGATCGGAAAAAGGTGCAGGGCTTCCAGAAGGACAATGGCTGCAAACCCCCCGGCAAACCAGTCGGGCTCCTGCCCTGAGCTGATGATGCCAAGACGCAGCAGCAGCATATTGAAGGCGCCATATCGTCCAAAGATGCATTGCATCCCCAATGCTCCGACAAAGGGAGCCAGAATCATCGGCAGCAGCAAGGCAGCGGTCAATAGGCGCTTGCCACTGAAATCATAGCGGTCGGCCAGCCAGGCCAAGGGCAAGGCCAGCGACAAGGATAACAAGGTCGTGCAACAGGCAATCAACAACGAATTCCAGAGCCCGTTCCGATATAGGGGATTGCGGAAAATTTCCGCCAGATAGAAGAAGGTGAAACGCCCTTCGCTATCCGTGATGCCGCCCCGCAAAACCTGAAAAACAGGCAGGAAAAAGAACAACGCGAAAAAAACGGCGCTTACTAGCAAAAACAGGTTGAAAACGAATTTTCTCTGCATGACGAAGCGATCCTTGAATTTGCAATGATGACAAATGGTATTTTATTATAGTATTACGAAAATTTCGCCAACGGCAGTAATGGGCAGCGCCAGCAAATTTACCTGTCGTTCTGCATAATTTACTCTATCAAAGGGGAAAGCTCCAGTGACAAAGATTGCTTTTATCAGTGATATCCATGGAAATCTCGAAGCGTTTCAAGCCATTTTGGCGCAGCTGGACGAAGTGTCTTGTGATCAGATCATTTGTTTGGGGGATGTTGTCGGCTATGGCGCCAATCCGACCGAATGCATCCGGATCATTCAGGAACGCAAGATTGTGACGGCGATGGGGAATCATGATGAATATGTTACCTTGCTGATGGATCCCAAGCTGGATCGGTTGCGGGCCGAAGTTCGTGATGCGATCCTCTGGACGCAGAGTCATTTATCGATGGAGGATCTGCGCTGGCTTTCCAAATTGCCAATGCGGATTGTTACTGCGGAATTCACCGCGATGCATGGCTCGTTTGTGCCGGTTCCCTGGGCGTACTGCTTGGATGAAAATACGTTTGCGGCGAATTTTAAGTATCAAGAGGTCCGTCTGGCCTTTTGCGGCCACAGCCATTCACCGTTGATCGGGATTGAAATTCCTGATGAACTCCCCTATGTGGATTATATTCGGAAAACCGTTATTAAAGACAGTGACAAAGTCATGATCAATGTCGGCTCGGTCGGCCAACCCCGGGATAATGATCCGCGTTCTTGTGCCGTGATTTTTGAGGTCGAAACCCGGACGGTGGAAATGCTGCGGATCGAGTACGATGTTACTTCTGCTCAAGAGAAAATCCGTGCTGCGGGTTTGCCAGAACGCTTTGCCGCCCGCCTGGCTCTGGGGCGTTGAATGAGTGCTTGCCCATCCTGCAGAAAACCGGTATTGATTCATGCATAATAATGTCTATTTTCAGGAACTTAAGCAACATTTGCTTGCTTTGGAAAATTTGAATCCGGAATTATCGGTTTCGGATCGCGCGCGTCTGTTTGAGTTGGCCGTTTTGGTTGGCGAGCCTGGCTTTGTTTATTGTGTCAGCCAGTTTGAACGGCTGCTCGCTCTCTATCAGAAAAGCCCAGTCAAGCATTATGGTCAGGCGACTCTGCAGGAGTATTTTGACGAGTTGGCGCGCAATGCCAAACTTTTGCAGGTCGCTGGCGAAATTACTCCGTTGCCACTACCAACAGGGCAAACAACCCGCTCGATGTCTTCCGCACTGGTGCCCTACAAGAGCCAGGAATTCAGTGTCTTGGATCGTTGCAAACTACTGAACCGCGCGGAGATTTCCCAAGCTTTGACCCGAGCGGTGGATGCCTTCCGGCGTCGGCTCGAAGTCGTCGACACCGTCTTGGAATTGGCGTTGCGAGTGCTCTGGATTCTTTCGCCACAAGGCACGGAAAACTGGATTCTCGCCTATCTGAAGGCAAATAATGGCAATCTGGATCCCGACCTTATCCGGGAAATCCTGCGGGTCACCTCTGGCAGTCAAGGTCTCAGCCGTAATTTTCTGGGCTGGGTGGAAATCTGGGCTGCCGATGAGGCTTTGCAGGAATATTGGCCGTCGGTGACCGCGTATTCCGATAAATTGCTTTGTGCTTATGCTTTGCGCGGTTGGAGCAGAAAATATCGCGTGCGAAGTGGCGTGCTGGCGCATCTGCAGTTGCTCGTGAAGCAGAATTCTCTGCAGGATGAACCGCTTATGAAATGGCTGAGCAATGCCCTGGAAAGCTTGGGCGACTGCGTGCAGCGTTTTATGCTGCTGGAACTCGGCAATGAAAAACAGGAACGCGAATGGTTGCAGGTCACTCTTTTCTGGGAACTGAACCGGATTTGCTCCCTGTACCGCCCCGTTCTGATCGCAGCGGATCAATCGTTACGCCTACCGGACGGAGCGGCTCACCTGGCGATGGCTTTCCTGGGTCTGGTCGGCAAGGGCTTTGCCGAATGGGAGGAGCGAATACTGAAAATGGCCGAAAAAGTCATCTTGCGCTCCTTCCTCTATAGTCTCAAAATCGGGCGTTCCCCCGTTGAAACGATCCGTCAATTGACTTTTAATGATCCGGCCAGTTTTAATTTCGCCTGCTCTCAACTGGATTTTCTTAGTGAGCGCTTTGACTCTATGCAACAGCGCGATCGGGTCGTGGAATTTCTGGCAACTTTTTATGCCAGCTACCGACGCCCGCACTTATTGGCGATCGAAGTGGCAAAGAGATACCGCAATCTGATGCGCCTCCTGCACGAAGACTATATCAGCAATATTTTGACTGCGGAACAATTGCAGCAAGTCCAGCAACACGGCGTGTTGCGGGAGATCAGCGGCATGGCCGCCGCCGCCCGGCATTTTCTGGATCATCGCAGAGCTTTGCAAAACAGTCTGGAAGAGATGGTCGCCAGTGAAATGGAATTTGTACAGGAGACCCGTACCCGGCGTCTGAAAGTCATCCGCGAGATGCTGGATTGACGGCAGGCGCTTTTATTCCGGCAGCCAATCACCCTGAAAGACAAATTGCACCGGCCCAGTCTGGGTCAGCTGATAGTCGTCATCGATGCTGACGAATAACTCCCCACCAGGCATATGTACCGTTATCGGAGAATCACAGAGCCCGAGCTTGCAAACACTCGCCGCACAAGCACAGGCACTTGATCCGGAAGCCAGAGTATAACCGGCTCCGCGTTCCCAGATCTCAATGGCCACTTGGTGACGATCCAGGACTTTCAGAAATTGGACATTGGTCTTATGGGGGAAAAGGGGGTGTGTCTCGAGCAAAGGGCCGAATTCGCGAGCCAATTCTTGGTCGATTTCCGAGCAGAGCACAATGCAATGCGGATTGCCGATACCAGCTGCACAAAAGGTGAATTCTCGGCCTTTCAGGGTGATTTTTTCTTGCAGGACTTCTCGCAGCTGGCCGGCTACCGGGATATCCCTGCTGAGGAAGCTGACAGACCCCATGTCGACCTGGATTTTATTTCTGGGATCGAATATTCTGGCTTCGACCTGCCCGCCCAGCGTATTCAAGCGAAAAGGCGCCTTGTCAACTAAGCCGATATCAAACAGAAAACGGCTGAATATGCGCAAGCCATTGCCGCTTTTTTCCGCTTCACTCCCATCCGGATTGTAAATGCGCAGCGCTGCCAGGCTGTTCACGACCTGTTCGTCGGAAAGCTTGGCAACCGCAGTGATTTGGCTGAAGTCGGCTGAACCCGGGAAAAAAGGCCCCAGCAGAATGCCATCGGAACCAACCCCAAGATTTCGCTGGCAGAGTTGGCAAATGCTCGCCTGATCCAGGGGTGCTGTCAGCTCGTCCGGATGAAGGACAATGTAATCATTACCCAAACCATGATATTTTCGTAGTTTCATCAATTCCACGTTTCCATATTTGGGATGCGACAAAAAACACCTTGTCAATGATCCGGATAAGACCTTATTGCTTACCATCTGCCACATTGTAATATACTGCCGGCAGTGTAGAGTGACAGGCAGGGATGGTTTTAAAATTTTTCAAGCGAGCTGTTGGAACCTCTTTTTAACCGTTTCTCAGACCGATTACCATTTTTGAGCCTTTGTGAAACTTCACTTTTTTGTCTGTCCGCATGTCATTTGTCTGCTGGCAATGCTGGAAAATTGTTTTTTTGAGAATACGTTAAGGCTTGTTGAACGAAGTTTGTTCTTGGTTGGGAATTCGGGAGACATCATTTATGGAAAAGCAAGTACTTCGCAAGGTGTCGGTTGAAAATCTGCGGCATGATCTTTTTTATTTATGCCGGGATCCTCTGTCGTTCAGGACAGTATCCTATACGATTCCCTGGCATGAAAAAAATTCACTTGAGGAAGCGGATGATTTTATTGCCAGTGAGATGCGGAATTTTGCCGGTAGTGTTGAGTTGCTTCCGAACAAAGTCCGTCCGTTCCGGTGTGACAGCAGTAAACCCTTGCATCACTGGTATTCTGCTCCGCTGGAATCGGACAAATGGTATGATGCGCGTAACATTGCGGTCACGCTGCCGGGCTCTCAGAATCCTGAAGAAATCATCCAGCTTGTTTCCCACAAGGACTCGATGAGCTGGATCAATTCTCCGGGAGCGCATGACAATGCGGTTGGTGCAGTTGCGAATATGGAACTGGTTCGGGTGCTGTCGACTCTTGAACTCAAGCGCACGGTTCGTGTACTTTTCTGCAATGAGGAACACCACCCCTGGCACAGCAAAACGTATGCCGATGCGGCCAGCAAACGGGGCGACCGGATCATTGCAGTGATGAATCAGGATTCGCTTTGTGGCAAATCAGACGAGGTCTTAGCTGCGGGCATCAAAACGAATGTATCGGCATACAGTACGCCGGAAGGCAAGGCGCTTGCGGAATTTATTGTTTCCGAAGCGGTGCGCTATGATATTCCGATTTGCGCTTCTGCGGTATTCAAGGAACGGGTCAATGATGACGACGGCAGTTTTATCCTGGCCGGTTACCCTGACACAGTTCACAATCTTGGTTCCCTGCCTTACGCGGATCCGCAGTATCATCTAGCCGGCGACATTCCCGAACGCGTGGATCTCATCAATCTGCAACTTGCTGTGCAATTGATCCTAGCCAGTATCCTGGATATCGCCGAACATGGTGCCGCACTGTTTCAAAAGCCGGAACAGACTCCTTGAGCGGGGAAGCGGGATTTTGTAAGTTGTAAGTTGTAAGTTGTAAGTTGTAAGTTGTAAGTTGTAAGTTGTAGGTTGTAGGTTGTAGGTTGTAGGTTGTAGGTTGTAGGTTGTAGGTTGTAGGTTGTAGGTTGTAGGTTGTAGGGGACGGGCTGAAGCCCGCAGGGGCCACGCAGACTAAAGTCTGAACTACAAACGTATCTATCCGACGAACGTACCTGCCCAGAAATGACCCCATGGCGCAGGGTGGAATCTTCCGGGAACGGGAGCGGATCCGGAGCTGGAAGCTCCGGCCACATTCTGGGGAGAATCCGGGAACGGGGAAGCGGGCTGAAGTCTGAACTACAAACGTATCTATCCGACGAACGCGCCGGTCCCGAAATGGCGGGGAACGGGGGAACGGCTCCAGCTATGAACCGCCGGCACTTAGGGTCATTTTGTCATGCGTCTCAAAACGGGCGCGAGCTATGGAGCGCCGGCGTCCTCGCCCATCCGCGCTAACTTAACCTAAAAAAACTGAAGTTTCAAGCACATTCATCACATAACAATAGCCGATTTGCATGGTTATCCCAAAAAGCGTATTCCGTTCGATTTGCTAGCCCCGTAGGGGCGGCCTCATCTTAGCCCCGGGCAACGCCCGGGGTAGGTGAGTGGTTTGTAAATAGCACCCTGTAGGGGCACCTCAATGATTCGCTTCACACCCCGATATATTTTAAGTTAGCGCCAATAGGCGTCCTCGCCGGCATCAAGTAGCGCGGTTCGGTTTCGTCTCGAAAACGGAGGTGCCCGGGAACGGGGAAACGAGCTGAAGCTCGCTTTTGACGCAGACTGAAGTCTGTACTACGAGCCCGAGCTAAAGCTCGCTTTTGACGCAGGTCTGAACTACAAATGATATTGCCCCATGTTCTTATTCGTTCTTTTTTGTAGCTGAGGAAGAAGGGGTCTGCGGAAGACGGAAAAGTTTACGCCAGAAGTCTTCAAACAGCAGAAAAACAATGATCAGAATTGCGGCAACTACAAACAAAATTCCAAAACCAACTAATGCATAAAGCAAAAAACCGATGAGATTCATTTCGCTCTCCTTCGAGTTCAAGGTATTTCAATAAATAGATTCAGAGTAGGGTGAGATTGGGGAAACCTGCTGAATACATTTTATAGTCGAAGGGGAAGATGGGCACAGACCTGGCCGGCAGAAAACGTTTTTTTGCACAGAATAATGTGAAGTGAGGCGGGTTTTCCTAGTAATATTAAGGACTGCCGGTGTAGAATGACCACGTTCGGCTGAGCACCGGAAACGTGCATCGCACTTTCCATAAAGGCCGGGATGAATTCCATCTTTCCGGCGATTTGCCTGGAAAGCAGTTCTGCGTCCAGGCTGGTCTGAGTGTTATAAAAACAAAAAGCCGGCAAAGAAGAGATTCCCAAAGCCAAGATCATCACTATGAGTTGTGCTATCTTCTGCCTCACCGAGTGCTGCCTCTCGAATATATTTCAAGGGTGTTTTGCTCAATCAATGTTAATACTATACTTCCTCTTCACTGCAATTGCATGCCATGCAAAAGTGAATCCAATCACGGGAAGACGAAGCCGTCGGGCAATGTGGTATTGCGTTTGCACCATTCCATCTGGTCTTCGCATTGATTGAAGGCTTCGCTGATGGTATCGCAGACACAGGGCGGGCATTGTTCGTTGAAAGGCAGGCAGTGATTGGAAGAATCCAACAGCGTCAGGGTGACCGGAGCTGGAATCCGATACGGCTTAATCGTTTTCCGCAGAGCGATGCCGCGCCGTACGCCCGCATAGATCAATTCACAGGCTCGCGCCGGAATCAGCGAACAGGCCATGTAAGGCGACAGGGCTTCCTTAACAACGGCTTTCTCAATGCCAGGGATTTTTTCGGCTACTTCAGCCGTGATTTTATCATCGCCACTGATAAACACGGTGGAAACGGCCTTGTCGCCGGCGATTGCCGCCGCCATTGAGGCCTCACTCAGATAAAGGTCTCCGTTGTTGACTTTCCAGAGAGAATGTGGAGTGATCGCACAGGGGGTGCCGCCCATGGCATGCATTCCGATCAGTACCATTGCATCAACGCTGGAATCAAGAAGATTCAACCATTCTGGCCCGCTGAAATTGCGTCCATGAATGATGCGACAGCGCGGATCAAGTTCCTCAAAGAAGATATTATATCCGGAACCATGACTGTCATTGATGATCACTTCATCTGCGCTACTGTCAAATGCCGCTTTCACTGCAGCCTTGACTTCATTGGTCAGCAGGCGATACATGCGCTGCCGGTGAGCAAAGTTTTCTGCGCTTTCATTTCGCCGGTTTTCAAAAAAGCAAAAGCCAGCCACGCCCTCGATGTCCGTCTGGATATAGATTTTCATGCGAGTTTCCTTGTGTTGCTTAAGCGGACTGCATTTCAGCGATTCGGTTGGTACAGATTTTATCCACTCCCAGGCGGGTATAATGCGGATAGAGCCGAGGCTGATCCATCGTCCAGGTCATCACCTTGATGCCTTCCCGGTGCGCGGCAAAAACCAGGTCTTGATGGACTCCGGTATAGCAACAGTGAATCCAGGGAAAATGATGTTCGACCGCCAAAGCCAGCAAGCTGCCTCCCTGCGAACCCAACAGGGCCAGGGGGATTTCCGGATCCGCTTGGCGGACTTGCAGCAAGGCTTCCAGATCAAAGGAAGACACGACATGACGGGCTCCCTTGGGTGCATAGCGCTTGAGCAACCCGGTCAGGCGTCTGGCATCCCGGAGGCCGCCGGCAAATTGTTTAACTTCGACGTTGAAGGTGACATTGCTTTCCAGTGTGAGACGCAACGCTTCTTCTAAAGTCGGAATTTTTTCGCCGGCGAAAGCGGAGTTTTTCCAGTTGCCGGCGTCCAATTTTGCCAATTCGGAAAGCGTATGTTCCGCAATTGGACCCTGCCCGGTGCTGGTGCGATTCAGCGTCGCATCATGCATGACGATCAACTCTGCATCCGAGCTGACATGGACATCCAGCTCAATGGATGTTGCTCCTACTGCAATGGCTTTGCGAAAAGCCAGCAGGGTATTTTCGGGATAAAGGGCACTGTAACCACGGTGTGCCTCAAGAATCGGCTGCATAGATGAACTCCGTCTTTTTAAATGTTTTATGGATAAAAAACAGTTTTAGCGGAAGCCTCCCCGGTTCGCTCGTCCGCCAAAGGGTTGCTGTGCCTTTATTTTCTGCTGGCTGGGTTTTTCCAGGTAGAGAGCAAACCATTGTTCTCCAAGGGCGGCAAAGCTGAAACGTTTCGTCCGACCATTGACCAGGTGTTCCCAGTTTTGTTCCAGTACCGGGCTTTCACATTTCTTTTTGCCTTCATCCAAAATAGCGACGGCTTCGGAAATGCGGTTCTCCTTAAACAGTATCCAGGAATAGGTCGCATAAATCATAATGCCTTTTTCATCCTTGAAACGACCCGTACCCTTGTAAAACGCTTTCTCCAGTTTTTTTAGTTCGCCTTTTTTATACATCAGTACCATTTGCATGGCCAAGGTCAGGGGATCGAGCACCAGGGCTTTTTCCAGAAGAGGGCCCGCCTGCGCAAAATCTTTGATCTGAAAAAGCATTTGCCCCTTAAAGGTGTTGTATTGACGCAGGGCAAGCAGGTTCCATTTTTGAATCGGTTTCAGGTCATCAAGCAGGAGGATGGTCTCCCGAATGCTGTCGGCCTGTTCTTTTTCAATCCGAGCCTGAAAATTGGCGCCGCCCTGCATCTTGTTCTGCAGAGCCATCACCTTTCGCCGCAGTTGTTCCTGGCTGGCAACAATTTTTGCCTGTACGGCAGTAAAAATCCGCTCCATACGTTTTCGGATTATATAGGTAATTGGGAGAGCTACTGCTACGAATCCGGTGAAAGAGGCCAGCGAGGCCCAGCCCCAATGTCCACCTTCAAAACCGTAATAAACTCCAAACCAGGCCAGTGTGGCTGCTAATAACGCGAATAAGATCGTCAGCACTTTCTTGTTCTCCTTGAGAAATCGCAGTTTTCAAAACAAAAGACTGCCGGTGTTCACCGGCAGTGAGGAATACGGGATAGGAATGAGAAGCCAAAAAATCAGCAGCGGATCAAGGCTGTCAGTGTCGCCCTTTTTTATGAACAACCGTGGTGGGAGTTTCGGCGGCATCAGATTGTTTTGGACGGCTGAAAAACGGAGTCAGGGTCAATTCGCCGCGAATCGGATCCGTAGTATTGATTAGGAAGTCCATTTCCATGCGCGCCTGCAGAGAATCCCCTGTATTATGATTTTTCCAAAGCTGTTCTTTATTATTGAAACGCCAGTCTTTTTTAGGCAATTGCCAGGCATTGACGAAGCCGATTAGGCTGTAATCCGGCAAAAACACCGTAACCCCACTTTTGGCAGTGCGGATGATGCTACCACGTAGGCGCAACATCGGATTGTCGGCTTTCTGCTGCATCATAAAGCGCAATTTCATGCGGTCGGCCGCCGCATAACTGGCTTGATCACAATTTTCTTCCAGCGCAGAACAAACTTGCGCCAAGGGTAAAACCTGCTCGGCAGTACGGGGTTTAAGCCCTTGGTCGTAGGTCAGCAGTTGCTGATGGATGAGCAAATCCGGATAGCGCCGGATCGGGCTGGTGAAATGACAGTAATTCGTTTTCCCCAAACCAAAATGTCCTTCGCAACGAAGCCCATAATTTGCCCGGGGTAAATGTCGCAGAAAGGTCATTTGCAACAGCTCCTGCAAGGGGTGGTTCGATAGGGTTTTTAGGAAATCTACCAGTTTCTTACGGGTATTGAAGGGTTTGACTTTGCGGCTCAGAATTTGAGCAACCTGGACGGAGAATTCATGCATGGAATCCGCTTCGGGTTCCGCATGATTGCGGAAAAGGCCAGCAATCTTTTTGCTTTGCAATTCTTCTGCGATGCATTGATTGGCCGCCAGCATGAATTCCTCAACTAGGGCATGGGAGGCATTATGTTCGGTTCTCTGCAGTCCGATGATACGGGAGGGTTGTTCACTGCAAAGCACCCGGATTTCCGGCATTTCCATAGGCAGAAACAGTTCTTGTTCCTGGCGATTGCGGCGCATCGTTTCGGCAACTTCGCGCAGTTTGCTTAGCAAGTCCTGGATTTTAGGCGGTAGGCTCATCTCTCCTGCGTCAAAAAAACGCGTTGCATCATCATAGCAGAGTCGTTTGCTGACTTTAATTATGGTATGCGCCCGGCGGAACGAAAGGATGCGCCCGGATTTCCGCTCGATGCGAATAAATACGGAATGGGCAAAGCGCGGCAGGCCTTCCCGAAGACTGCATAAATCATTCGCCAGAGCAGCTGGCAGCATCGGCAAAGTCCGTCCCGGCAAATATGAGGTAAAGCCCCGCTTCTGCGCAGTCTTGTCCAAAAAACTTTTGGGTTGCACATAGCTGGCGACATCCGCAATATGAACGCCCACCGTGAATTCGTTCTTCCCAGGTCCCTCCGTACAGGACAAGGCATCATCGTAATCCCGGGCATCGACCGGATCAATGGTCACGGTTAACAGCTTAGTGCAGTCTTCCCGCGGAATGTCGAGCGCCTGAAGGGCGGCGGCTTTCTCTTCCTCACGCAGCGTATATTTCGAGGGGATGTCAAATTCTTTGACGATGGCATTTAAATCGGCACTGACATTGCCGCTAGCAGCAATGCGGCTACTCAGTTTGGCACAAAGACCACCACCCGCGGGATGCTCATCGAGTAAGACCGCCTGAATCCAATCCCCCTCCTGGCTTTTGCTCAAAATGTTTTTCCCGTCATCCTCCAGCAGGGAAAGCAGCGGCGGTAATTCTTTACGCAGGGGGCGGATCGCCCAGCCTTGACCATGGCGCACCAGGCAGCCGACAATCTCACCGTGTTTGCGTTCCAGAACCTGTAGAATTTCGCCGCTGGGGCCTTTGGGATTATCAGTATCGGTGACCTGCAGCTGTACGAGATCCCCGGAGATCGAGCGTCCCAGCATGCCAGGTGGAATGAAGATATCCGGATCTCCCGTCTGTTCACCTGTCAGCGTGACAAAACCAAAGCCCTGGGTGTTGACATGCACCCGACCCTGTACCTGAGAGGACGCTTGGGCGGCCTTAAAGCGTTGCCCGCTGAGGGCAACAAGCTGCCCCTCGTGCAATAAATCCTGAAAAAGTCGACGAAAGCGTTTTTCATCAATATTACCAAGTTGCCGCCGAAGCGCAGGACGGCTGAGACCCTCTGCGGGAGCGGCTACCATCAAACGCAGTATCTCCTCCTTCATTTTCTGGTCATTTGCCATAATTTTATTCAGTTTCCTCTTCTGTTTCTTCCCTGCTATTGTGAAGATGCGGCTTTAAAATAATGTAAATCCTGTTTCGCTGATTTCAATGCCATACTTAAGGGATTATAGTATTCCTATAGCCTGCTCCCTTCCATGGAGGCAATACGCTGGCTGGTTTTGCTGAAATTGATCACTTTAACATGAATAAGGGAAAAGAATGACAACCTTTGCCTCAAAATCCGGTTTGCAGATGGCTTTGACTTCGCTCGAGAAAAAAGAAATTTTGCAAAAAGCTCTGGCGGCGGTGGGTCGGCCTTTGAAAAAGGTGCTGATTGTGCCTCCGGACATCACCCGTCTGAACTCCAATGCCGGTTTTTTGACTGATACGCTTTACAAATTGCTCAGCCCGACGGCCGAAGTGGATATTATTCCGGCTTTGGGAACGCATTTCCCAATGGGAGAAACGGAACTGCGCGCCATGTTCGGCCCTGATATTCCACTGGATCGCTTCAAGGTGCATGATTGGCGCAATGATGTTATTACTCTCGGGGAAGTTCCCGGTTCTCTGATACGGGAATGGTCGGAAGGTAAACTGGATTATTCGGTGCAGGTGCAGTGCAATAAACTGCTGTTTGCCGGATATGACCTGATCCTGTCCGTCGGACAGGTCGTCCCGCATGAAGTCGTGGGCATGGCCAACTATACCAAAAACATCATGGTCGGAGTCGGCGGCTCGGACATGATCAATAAATCTCATTTTCTGGGAGCCTGTTATGGCATGGAACGCCTAATGGGGATCAATGATACTCCTGTGCGCAAACTCTTTAACTACGGCGCAAAGACCTTTCTGGCCGAAATGCCCATCCTTTATGTGCTTACCGTAATGGCCAAAAACCAGAATACCGGCAGTATGGATATGAAAGGCCTTTTTGTTGGTGACGACGATCAGACCTTTGACCAAGCCGTAAAGTTGAGCCAGCAGAGTAATTTTGACTTGCTTGATAAACCGCTGAAAAAAGTGCTGGTATTTCTCGATCCCGAAGAATTCAAAAGTACCTGGCTGGGAAACAAAGCCGTATACCGCACCCGGATGGCAATTGCTGATGACGGAGAGCTCATCGTTCTGGCACCGGGCTTGAAACAATTCGGTGAGGATCCACAGATTGACAAGCTGATTCGCAAATATGGCTATAAGGGAACGCCGACCACCCTCAAGGCCGTCGAAGAAAATGACGACTTAAAGCAGAATCTCAGTGCTGCCGCGCATTTGATTCATGGTTCCAGTGAAGGACGTTTTACCATCCGTTATTGCCCGGGAACTGGCGTCAGTCGCCAGGAAATTGAAAGTGTGGGTTTCGCCTATGGAAACCTGACTGAAATCGAACAAAAATATCAACCCGGAAAACTGAAGGATGGTTATAACCGTCTCCCCGATGGTGAAGAAATCTTCTATATCAGCAATCCCGCTCTCGGACTCTGGGCACTGAAAAGCCAATTCGGCTTGTAAAAGCAGGTGTGGTCGGCAGTTTTACCCTGCGACAGAAGGTCATTTCGGGACAAACGCGTTCGTCGGATAACTATGCTTGTAGTTCAGCCTTCAGGCTGCGTGGCTCCTGCGAGCTTCAGCTCGCTCCCCGTTCCCGGGTTCTCCCCAGAAAGTGGCCGGAGCTTCCAGCTCCGGATCCGCTCCCGCTCCAGAAAGATTCCACCCTGCGCCATAGAGTCATTCCGGGACGTGTTACGCTCGGGTACGTGTACGTTTGTAGTTCAGCCTTCAGGCTGCGTGGCCCCTGCGAACTTCAGCTCGCATTCCGTCCCCGCTCT
>Ga0172378_10001326_pt1 | contig 22782 bp, 17 predicted proteins | sample GrowelOW332metaG_FD_119755 | JGI IMG/M metagenome (GOLD analysis project Ga0172378, IMG submission 119755) | Groundwater microbial communities from an aquifer near a municipal landfill in Southern Ontario, Canada - Pumphouse #3_1 metaG | ecosystem: Environmental > Aquatic > Deep subsurface >... | reverse complement strand
TATTATAAATAAAAACAAACATAAATATTGTGTTGCGGTGGTGGTGTATTGAGAAAAAACCACCCCGCTATTTGAATAAACTGCAAGGTGGTCGAATTGAACCTGTTTGTTATGCTGAAATAGGCATGAAAAAGGGACCCGAAGGTCCCTGTCATCTATTTGTCATCGATGGCAAAAGCTGTACCCAACGCAGTGGGCGAGGCGAAAGAGCCTCGTTTCTTTTGGTTGATTATAGTCATGGCCGTGAGCACGAGAAGGGTGATCAGGTAGGGCGAGAATCCTAGGAACTGAGCGGGGATGACCATTTTGAAACCGGCAGCCTGGAGGCTGAATTGCAAACTGGTAATACCTCCGAAGACCAAGGTTCCAATGACCACCCGACCGGGGTTCCAAGCAGAGAAAATTACCAGAGCAATGACAATCCAGCCTTTACCACCGGTCATACCCTCGTTCCAGCTGGGAATGAAGCTGAGTGACAGACAAGCACCACCCAGACCGGCGAACATACCGCCGATGGTTGTATAGAGGTAACGGATTTTTGATACCGAAATCCCCATCGCAGCTGCTGTTCTCGGGTTCTCTCCTACGGCTCGAACAACCATGCCCTGCTTCGTCTTGTACAGGAAGAACCATGCAAACGGCAACAGGAAGTACAGTGCATAGGTGAGAATGGAAACGTCGAACAGAGCTCCAAGTATCGGAATCTGACTGAGTCCTGGAATTGAGATGTTGTCAAACTTGGAGGCAAGGTTCATGCCGGTAAGATTGTGGTTGTTCGCAGCCGGTCCCAGTCTCTGTCCTAAGAAGTTGGCCAAGCCTGTACCGAACATGGTGATGGCCAAGCCTGCTACTACTTGGTTTGCACGCATGGTGATACACAAAAATGCATGCAAAAGTGAGAGCATGGCACCGACAGCCATTGCAACAAGCAACGCGAAAACCAAATTGCCCGTATTGTAAGCCGTGGCAAAACCAGCCAAGGCCCCCATGAGCATGGTGCCTTCCATACCGAGGTTGAGGATGCCCGTTTTTTCGGTGTACACCTCGCCCAAGGTTGCATAGGTAAGGGAGGTTCCCATCGCGAGCGTCGCCGCCAGCAATCGGGTGAAGAAATCCAGAAAGTTCATACGCCAGCCTCCTTGTGCTTTGCATGGACAACCAGTCGATATTCAGTGAAAATACTGCCGGCAAGCAGGGGAATGAGGATGAGGCCCTGCATTACTTCGCCCATCGCCGAGGGTAGTTTCATAATCTGCAAGGCATCGGAGCCTGTTTCCAGGGCTGCCATAATCACGGCTACCAGAATGGAGACGAACGGATTGAGTCCGCTCATCCAAGCAATGATGATGCCCGTGAATCCATAGCCGGAGTTCACTCCCTTGGTGAGCTGGTGCGTCACTGCAGCACTGTCGATGACTCCTGCAAGGCCTGCGATGCCACCGCTGACCAGCATTGCCAGAATGATGTTCCTTTTAATCGAAACCCCTTGGCAGCGGGCGGCGCGCTGATTCTTGCCGATCATATTCAGCTCAAAACCCCAACGGGTTTTGTAGAGGACAAACCAAAGAATAACCACAAGAACCAGGGCAAAGTAGACACCGGCGTGTACGCGCCCCCAAATCTTCGGCAACCAAGCCGCTTCGGGGTAGAGTACGGTGCCCATATTTCCACGGGGGGCTTTCCATGCATTGATGTACAAGTATTCGGCATATCCAATGATGATATAGTTCATCATCAACGTGGTAAGTGTCTCATCGACACTCCACTGAGCCTTCAAGAGACCGGGAATCCCTCCCCACATGGCACCAAAGAGAATGCCTACGATCATGCCGACAGGAAGCAACAGGTAGGTAGGGAGAAAGGTCCAGAACTGCATGACCCATGTGATGCCTATGACCCCGCTGATATACTGCCCCTCGGCTCCGATATTCCAGAATTTCAGACGGAATGCGATACCGACCGCAAGACCGCATAAAAGCAGAGGAATGGATTTTGCGATGGTGTATTGGATCTTTGTCTGACTGCCGAAGGCCCCTTTGATCATTGCAGCATAGGTGCGTGCCGGGTTTGCATTGGAAATCGATAATACGATGGCCCCTAGGATGAAAGAGACCACCAGACTGATGATGGGGACAAGAATGGCCATCTTTTTGGAGCGATAGTCTCGCTTTTCAAGGCTGAATCTCATATGTCCCTCCTCTCAACGCCAGCCATCAGCATACCAAGCTCCTCGGTCGTTGCACTCGCTGCATTCACTATGTCCATAATTCTTCCTTCAAACATAACGGCAATTTTATCTGCTACCATCAAAAGCTCTTCAAGCTCTTCGCTGACCAATAAGACTGCATTTCCTTTGTCCCGCTGCTTGATGATGTTCTGTCTCACCGCTTCGGTCGCACCGACATCGAGTCCCCTTGAAGGGTAGACCGCAATCAGGATACCGCCGCACGAGTCAATCTCACGGGCGAGGATGGTCTTTTGGATGTTACCTCCGCTGAGGAACTTGACCGAGGTGTCTTGGCTTGGTGTCTTGATGGTGAATACATCGATCAGGTGGTCGGCAAACTTGCGAACCCAATTCCGCTTGATCACACTGTGACTGGAAAGCTCTCCTGTGCGGTATTTTTTCATCGAAAGGTTGTCACCTACGCTCATATCACCAACCACACCCATTCTGCCGCGGTCTGCCGGGATATGGCTGACACCATTCTTGATGACCTGCAGCGGAGTCTTGTTGGTCATATCCTTTCCATTGATGAAGATGGATCCTCCGTTGACTTTCAAGAGCCCGGTGATAGCTTCAGTCAACGGCTGCTGACCATTTCCAGCCACTCCTGCGATACCGAAAATTTCCCCACCGCGGATGGAAAAACTTACATGATCGAGCACTGGCTTTCCTCCGCCTACGGGGAGAACGACCACGTCCTTTGCCTCCACCATGATTTCTCCTGGTTTGTAGGGGCCGCGGTCGAGAGAGAAAAGAATGTCACGGCCTACCATCATGTTGGCAAGGTCCTGGACACGCTTGATTGACTTGGTGGGGCAGGTAGAGACACATTTGCCTCTTCTGAGGACTTGCACCGTATGGCTGAATTCCATGACCTCATCCATTTTATGGGTAATAAAAATGGCACTTTTCCCTTCAGCAAGCATTTTTTTGAGGATTTCATTCAAATCACGCGATTCTCCGGGGGTGAGAACAGCAGTAGGTTCATCCAGAATGAGAATGTCTGCACCGCGGTACAGTAGCTTCAGTATCTCTACACGCTGCTGTTCCCCGACCGAAAGGTCCTGGATGATTTTATCGGGATAGACCTGCAAACCATAGCGTTTGCTCAATTCCGTAATTTTCGCTTTTATGTCCGTCATGGGAGGAACGAAGGGGAGGTCTTTCATTCCTAAAATGATATTTTCGGCAACACTCATATTGCCTACCAGCATGAATTCTTGATGGATCATGCCGATGCCCAAAGTCATGGAGTCTTGAGGGGAATTGATGTCGGCAAGTTGACCCTTGACATAGATTTCTCCACTGTCCGGCCGATAGAGCCCGACCAGCATGTTCATCAATGTGCTCTTGCCGGCACCGTTCTCACCAAGCAAGGCGAGAACTTCGCCTTTATGCAGGGTCAGACTTACTTGGTCGTTCGCAAGAACTCCAGGGAAGTGTTTTGTAATATTGACCATACGCACGACGGGCGTTTCGTCGGTGTTGAATTCTCTCATGTTCTGTCCGTTTACAATGCCCGAAAAAGGGCGGTATTGGGTTAATCAAGAAGAGGCGGGCGTTTGCCCGCCCCTCTTGATTGAGGATCAATGATTAGTTGACTCTTCCGATGACGCCTTCTACAAACCAATCCATGGTAAGCATGGCTTCATCACTCATTTTCTCTCCAGCCTTCTGGCGGACAGCACCGGTGTTGTCCTTCAGAGCGCCCCAGAATACATCCCACTTGCCGTCGTGAATTTCAGTCTGCTTGGCTTCAACCTGCTTGACGAAATCGGCGGGTACGAGCGGGGAAATCGGGGAAAGGTGAATCATGTCAGCCTCAAGGCCACCCCAGTAACTCTGAGTCTTCCAAGTTCCATCCAATGCACTCTGGACAGCCGGGATCATGTAATTGCCCCAGTTCCACATCGGGGAAACGAGAATGCGGTCGTCACCGATCATGCCGCGGAAGTCAGCGTTGTAACCGATGGCATACTTGCCTCTCTCGATTGCAGCCTTTGCGGGCTCGGTGGTGTCCTGGTGCTGAGCGATGACATCGCAACCCTGGTCGAGCAGAGCAATTGCACCCTGTCTCTCCAGTGATGGATCGAACCAAGTGTTGGTCCAAACAACTGTGACACTTGCTTTCGGATTGATGGTGCGGGCGCCGAGAGCGAAAGCGTTGATACCGCGAACAACTTCAGGAGTGTTGTAGGCGCCGACATAGCCGAGCTTGCCGGAGGGGGACATCTTGGCAGCAATCATTCCGGAGAGATAACGCATCTGATACATTCTGCCGAAATAGTTGGACATGTTGTCATTTGAGAGATAGCCGGAGCAATGCTCGAAGTACACATTGGGATATCTCTTGGCCACGTTGAGCATGTACTGCTGGTAGTTGTAGGAGTTGGCGAAGATGATTTTGCAGCCTTCGTCGATGAGGTTCTCCATAACCCGTTCGCTACTCTCGTTCTCAGGAATTCCCTCCATGCGGATAACCTGTACCTTGTCCCCGAAATGCTTTTCCATGGCAATGGTGCCCTGGTCGTGCATGTAGGAATAGCCCATGTCTCCAGGAGGACTGATGTAGATGACGCCCACTTTCAGTGGTGCATCTGCCGAACCGGCAGCTTCTTTTGTTCCTTGCGCAAATGCGAAGGAAGAAACCAACAGCACGATCAACAGAAGAACAATACCTTTTTTCATGATTCTCTCCTTAAAAAAGATTGCGTGATGGCGTTGATAGTACTAGAAGAACCTCAACTGTTTCAAATTATACGGGACGTTTTTCTTGCTGTCAAAGCATTCTTTAGAAACATGTAAAGCGGTAAAACTCAGAGTTTGCTGAAAAAAAAGTGGGAAATTGAAAAAGTGTTTAATAAATGTACTATTTCCCTCAAAATGCAACAAAGTGAAAATAAAATGTGTGAAATACCGAAGCAGAAAGAAAAATATGTTGCAAGCGAGCATAATTGTTGCATTATCATACCAATTGGGCTGCAATAGGTAGTGTATCCTAGTACATATGCTGAATATGTCGCAACAAAACCTCTGCATTGTAATAATTTTCCTTAAGAGTGGTTTTCTTGTATATAAAGAGCATTGATGCTTGTTTCACCTAATGACAAATGTTAGGATGATACGCATCGCAATGCACCTTTTACGCATATACTTCAGAAGTGAAGGATTTCATCGCATGAAGAAAAGTAGAATTCAGTTTTCGATTCTTTTGCTGTTGCTTATCGTTTGTATTTCCAGCCTACAGGCGCAAGATGCAGGGTTGGTAATACGTTCGTCCCTTTTTGGCCCAATCCCAAAAGAGACAGACGAGCAAGAAACCCTCCAAATTCAGAGTTATGCCCAACAGCTCGGGCTGATCGATGAGCAATTGCAGCTGGATGCAAACCAGCGGGTCCTCAGTGCCATCAGCAGCCCTTCCTATCCAGTAACTCCTGGAGACACGTTTCGTCTTGTCTATCTTGATGGAATGAAAACAGTCACCTTGGATCTGCAAGCCGATGATCAGGGCTCTGTGGCGATTCCCGGTTTGGGCACTATTGAAGGCCGGGGCCTTACATTCCAAGAACTCAGACAACAGATATTATCGATGGTACAGACTTATCACAGCTTCTCCAATCCACAGGTGGTGTTCATTGGAACCGGCTCCTTTACTGTTTCTGTAGTTGGAGAGGTGGTGGGAACAAGAATTGTCCCGGCTTGGGGCCTTTCAAGACTTTCAGAAGTTGTAAAAAGTGCGAGTCCCTATGCTTCCAGCCGTGAGGTTGAGATTACCTCCGTCGATGGGAGCACCAAAACGTACGATTTGTACAAAGCCCTGAGAAAGGGTGAACTGGCGCAAGACCCCCTGCTCAAGAGCGGTGATGTCGTTCGTCTGAAACGGGCCCAAAAGCTTGTGAGCCTTGGTGGAAATGTGTACCAAAGCGGGACCTATCAGTTGCTTTCGCAAGACACCCTATCTTCTCTTATATCCTCGTATGGGGGAGGCGTGCTTAGCGGTTCCGATGTCCAGAACATCAGACTGCAACGGTATAACAATGAAACAGGTATTTGGGACGTGGTGTACGTAGATTTGGTTAAGAATCCGTCCTTTCTCCTACAACACCAAGACCAAGTAATCGTCGATACAATTACCCCAAGCATGCACAGTGTCACCATCGAGGGAGCGGTAGCAACCAGCGAAGCTTTTGATACCCTCAGCTCCACAGCCTTGGTTGGATACACTTCCGGAAGAATTTTCTACCAGTTCTATCCGGGGGAGACGCTGAAGCAGATGCTGTCCTCCATCTCGCCCCGTTTGATGACCGTCAGCGACCTTGACGGGGCCTATCTCCTCAGAAATGGAGAAAAAATTCCAGTAAAGGCCCAACAGATTCTGTATGGTACGAATGACCAAGGTTCGATGCGCCTTGAAAGCGGTGATACCTTCTTAATTCCCTTCAACCAGCGGTTTGTGACGGTAAGCGGAGCCGTTGTGCGATCAGGAATTTTCGCCTACGTTCCTGACAAGGGAATCAATTACTATATTGCACTTGCCGGTGGCTTGAGCGATGATGCGACCTATCCGACCTCAATCAGTGTCTATGGTCCGGATGGCAAGAAACAGGATGGCACTGACCCCATCCAACCTGAATCGACAATAACCGTTGCAAAGAATTCTTTTGTCCGTGACATTGCTCCGACGGTGGCGATTATTGGCTTGGTCAGTTCCCTGCTTGGCATTGTTGCCACAGTCGTAAATATCATTCTTGATGCCAAGACCCTGTAGGAGGAGCATAGATGAGTCAACAAGAAGAGTTGCAGAATACTCTTTCACCGTATGATAGTGGAGAAGAAGGCATCTCAATAGCTGAGCTTCTGCATATTTTCCGCAAACGGTTCCGCTGGTTTGTCATTGGCTTGATTGTAGTTATGGGTCTTGCTGTGGGATATTTGCAGATAGCTGTTCCCCAATATGAGAGTCAGGTTTCTGTTTTGGTTGAGCCGATCCAACGTTCCTCCTCGTTTGAATCCCTGTTGGATGTTTCTACATCCACTACGAAAATTGCTACGGAAGTAGAGCTGATCACCAGCCGCAAGAATATTGAATATGCACTAAGTACCTTGGATTTGGTTTCCTATCACAACGCTGACGGTGTTGACTATCGAAGTAAGGAAGCTCTGGGAAATGTCAAGGAACGCATCGTCGTGTCGACTGTGAAGGACACGAACATCGTCCGCATTGCGGTAACCGATGCCAGCCCTGCCTTTGCCCGTGATTTTTCCAATGCCTTGGCAGCAAGTTATGACTCACTACTCACCGGCATTGCGAAGAACTCCAAGACCGCCCAGCGTGAATTCATTGAATCGCAGATTCCCATCAACGACGCCGAACTTTCCAATGCAAGCGATTCCCTCGGTGATTTCAGGGAGAACAGTGATATCATCCAGCTTACCGACAAAAGTTCATTGTTGGTAGAACAGATTTCTTATTACACGCTTCGATTGGAACCACTGAAGCTACAATTAAAGGAATCGCAAGTCTTCATTGAATCGTATACCAATTCACTGAAAGCAGCTGGAATCGCTGGTGTGTTAGCTTTGGACCAGATCAAGAACGACAGCGTCGTGATGGCTAAGCTTGCCGACCTGGGTGCTTGGAAAACTGAGCTTACCATGTATGAATCACTATCCAATCCAGCAGGGAACACCGCAACGGTGGCTCCCTCCACGGTATTGGACTCCTCATCGCGCACGTATGTTATCAGCAGTGCAATCAGTCAGGTTACCAAGGAATTGCTCAACCGTATTTCCACGCTGACCCGTTCCTACGGGAATGAAGCCTACACCCAGGCCATCGTACAAGCCTTGACTACCGAGGTGGGAATTCAAGTGCTGGAGATGCGGGGTGAGGTTTTCGTAGAAGAGCTTTCACAGCTTCCCGTGCTTGAACGCAAGCTCAGCGAGTTGCAGCGCGATGTCCAGATTTATGAAGCAATCGGTTTGAAACTCAGAGAGATGCTTGAAGAGGTGAAATTGACTGAGGCAGCAGTCACCGGCAACGTGACAGTCGTCGACGCCGCCAATCTACCCCTCAATCCGGTCAGTCCCAATAAATTACTGATTCTTGCTGTAGCCATGTTGCTTGGTGCTGCCATAGGACTCTTGCTTACGTTGGGCGTTGAGACTCTCGATGTCTCCATCCAGAGTGAACAGCAGATTCAGAAAATCGTAGGAAAGGAAATTCCCATTCTTGGTTGGATTCCCATGATGAAGGTCTCCGAGAACGATAAGTATCCAACCCTTTCTGTGTACAACGATCCGCTTTCCTTTGAATCAGAACGATTCAAGCTGGTAGCCAACATGTTGTACAACAAAACAGATAAGAAAGTCTTTTCCATCACTTCCTGCGCTATGGCTGAAGGAAAAAGTACCATCATCGGCAATATGGCTCTAGCTCTTGCCCAGATGGGAAGCAAGGTTCTGGTCATCGATGGTGATCTGCGCCTTCCGAGTATGGAGCGGTATTTCCGTCTCAAGCATCGGGAAGTGGGTTTGGTAGACTTTGTAACTAAAAAGGCAAGGCTCGAGGATTGCTTGATCCAACCTTTCGAAAATACTCCTACCTTGCATTTGCTGCCCCCAGGCAATGCTCCGCTGGTACCTGCTGCAATCTTCTCCAATCCCCGTTACATTCAGGGTATTGCATACTTGGAGAACCTTTACGATTTCATCATCATCGATGCGCCTCCACTTGAGTCTGCAAGTGAGCTGCTTTCGATCAGCAAGCATGTAGACGGCCTGATCATTACCGTACGTGCCGGTATAACCAGCAAGGGTTCCTTGTTTGATTTGGTTTCCAACCTGAAAACGGCCAACGCTCCGCTTATTGGGTTTGTGTTCAACGGAGTGCTTCCCGGTTCTTCTTCCAGCTATCGCTACGGCTATGGCAAGGGATATGGTTATGGCTACGGTCATTACGCCTATCGCTACGGATATGCCCAAGGGCAGGGAAATGCAAGAAAGAACAGCAGAGGCCATATGCGAAAGCGCTCTACCTCCTGGTACCGAAGGCGCTATAAGCTTGACCTCAAAAACCGTGGTAAAATCACCACCGAGCAGTTTGACCCGGTTCTCGCCTTTGGAGAGCATGCAGAATTCAGGACATTGGAGGCATGGGCTCAAGCTCATGCTAGTACGCATAGTTCAGCTTTTTTCGAAGCGAAAGCCAGCCCTTCTGTTGCATCGCAAAGTGCTCCCGTTGTACAGGTGGAGGAGAAATCGGCTACACCAGCAGTACCGGTAGCACCGAAACAATCTGAAAAGCCTGCCAAGAAGGCAAACGTTCCGTTTGACAGCCTCAGCGTGATCGAGATGGATGAACTGGCGATAGGCAAAAAACAAGAGGACTGACTCTAGACAGAACTGCTTCTCTCTGCTAAGGTCTGAGAAGAAAATTGGAGGGAACCTATGGGTAGGAAACGATACAGATGTGTATATCAGTCCACCAGCGGGTATTTCCCATATTGCATTGCATTGAAAAGTCGGTCGTAGGGCCGGCTTTTTTTTTGAAGGAGCGAAGATGGAACAGCAGAATGTATTTGCCTCACGGTCGTTGTGCGTCATCGAGGACTTCTCCATTGAGGAGAGATTGTACCTCTTTGAACAAGTAAAGATTCTCAAGAGGGCGATGGAAAACCAAGATGCAGCCACCCTTGAACAATATCGGATCGATGACAAGGATTTCGGTATCTATGAGGTATTCCTTGAGGACAGCACCAGAACCAAGGAATCGTTCCGCAATGCCGCCAATTTTCATCATGCCAAGGTGTCAGAGCTGAATAGCGACTCGTCCTCCTTCAATAAAGGGGAGAGTTATGCCGATACCTTTTATACACTCAGCGGTTATGCCAATACCATCTTCATCGTGCGCAGCAAGCTTGAAGGTGTGTGTCGCTGGCTCGAGGACACTTGTGCCAACTATGCGAAGCGTAACAAGCTCTATCGCAAGCCGGCCTTCATCAATGCCGGGGATGGAAAGCACGAGCATCCAACCCAGGAACTGTTGGATGAGTTTACCTTCCTTGAAGACAACAACTGGAGTTGTGATTCTGTGCATCTTGCCTTGGTAGGAGATCTCTTCCATGGCCGCACCGTGCACTCCAAGGCGGATGGATTGAAAATCTTCAAGCACGTCAAAGTAGATTTGATTGCTCCTGTTGAATTGGCCATGCCTGAGGCGTATGTGCAAAGAATGCAGGAGAATGGATATGAAGTACGGTTGTTCGAATCCATCGAGCAATACCTGCAGCAAAGCGATGTGGCGGATAAATGGTATTTCACCAGACCCCAGCTGGAACGCATGGGTGACCGGATTCTGCAGCGTCAGGCCGAATTGAGACGCTCCATCACATTCCGTAAGGAGTTTATGGATACCCTTAAAGCAGGAACCAAATTCTATCATCCGCTCCCACGGCACAAGGTAACCCCGACCATTCCTACCTTCCTCGATGAAACACCTTTCAACGGATGGGAGCGGCAGTCGATCAACGGCATGTATGTGCGCATAGTCCTGCTTGCCTTACTTGCAGGAAGGATCGGCTCTGAATTCCAGCCTGCAAAGCTTGCAATGAAGCCGGAAGAGGAAGATTACATTCAGGAAGTGGACCTGAGTTGCCAGCAACTCAGGGAGAAGGTGATCAGTGAAGGGGTGCAGCCGATTCACGACGGCTTGGTTATCGACCACATATGCAAAGGCGATTGCCCCAGTGAAATTCGTGACCATATGCGCCTTATCAGCAGCGTTTTGGGTCTGGATGAAGCCAAAGGCGGGGAATGGGTCAGTACCGGTCATAAGGACGGCACGCTTTACAAGGGCATTATCTTCAGGCCTGGATTGTATGAACTGAGCCGAAAACATCTCAAACGCCTGAGTGCCGTAGCTCCGGGTTGTACGCTCAATCTTATCAAGGGAGGCAAGGTGGTAAACAAATATCGGTTGCACCTACCGCCACGAATCTATAACTTTGAGGACCTCGGGTGTACCAACGAAGCATGCATTTCCCATCCCGATCAAAGTGAAGGGGTTCCCGCACGTTTCTATCGGACCAACGACAATCGTTTTGCTTGCGCCTACTGCGGGAAAAAGCATACCTTCAAGGAAATCTGGAAGAGCAGGAAAAAATAAGGTAGACTGGAGAAACCATGAAAAGCACTACTGAAATAACGAATCATTATGGGCCTCTCTTGGCACATGTGGCGCTGGATCTTGGAGCAATCAAGCTACAGGTACAGCAACCCTTCACCTGGGCAAGCGGGTACCGCATGCCCATCTACAACGACAACCGCAGATTGCTTGCATCACCGAAAGCCCGATCCTTGGTTTGTGATGCCTTTGCCGCCATGCTGGAAAGCCTGCAATTCGAACCGGACAATATTGCGGGAACGGCTACCGCCGGCATTCCCCATGCAACCACATTGGCCGACCGGCTTGCAAAACCGCTGAGCTATGTGCGCAGCTCGGGTAAGGACCATGGACTGGGGCAACAAATCGAGGGCTTGGGGCAGAGTGGATCCTATGAAGGGGCAAAGGTGCTTCTCATAGAGGATCTTATCTCCACAGGAGGCTCTTCGATCAAGGCAGTCGAGGCCATTGTCAAGGCAGGGGGAGTCTGTCCCTATACCTTGGCCATCTTCACCTATGGCTTCGATGCCGCAGTCAAGGCTTTTGAAGCGCTGGATCAGAAATGCACGTTCTACACAATTCTCGACTACGATGTCATGGTGGAAAGCGCATTGAAAAAAGGCTATGTGAATGAAGAAGAAGCAGGCTATCTGTCCCAGTGGAGAGAGGACCCCTTTACATGGGGAGAGAAACACGGATTTCCTATGGTTGCCAAATAAGGAGTCAACATGCAGTATGGAGCATTACTAGAGGCGAGCGCGAAGCAGGTAGGGAATATCGCCTGTATGGGTTTGGATCCTCAAAGAGAGTCTCTGCCGTTTGACAGCGGAGATTTGCGTACCGATTTGAATGCATTTTTCCAACAACTGTTCCGAAGAATGGCTCTTTCCGGACTTATCCCCGCTGCGTTCAAACCCAACATCGGGTATTATCAGAGCTTGGACAGACCCCGGGAAGAAGACTTTTCAGGAAGCATGGCCCTCTGTGATGTCCTGGATCTGGTGGAGAATTTCTTTCCCGGAATTCCGGTGATTCTTGACAGCAAGCGTGGTGATATCGCCCGAAGCAGTCTCAACTATGCCAACGAAGCCTTTGAGGCTTGGAATGCGGATGCGGTTACGGTGGCACCCTACATGGGTAGCGATTCGATCAAGCCCTTCACTGACTTCGAGGGCAAGGGAATCTACATCCTCAATCGAACCAGCAATCCGGGTGGAAGGGATCTGCAGAATCTGTTGCTCTCCGATCAAAGGCCTCTCTATCTTGAGGTTGCAGCGCAAATTGCCTCCTATAACCAGAAACGATCACAAGTAGGGGCGGTCGTGGGTGCGACCAATCTTGAGGAATTGAGCGCTATCGCCTCGTTCTATCAGGCCGAGTTGGTCCCCATGCTCATCCCCGGTGTCGGTAGTCAGGGAGGTTCTGCCCCCCAGGTCATGGATATTCTCAGAAATGTCGGGTATCCCATCGCCTTGGCGAGAATCAACAGCTCAAGTGCGCTTACCCATCCATGGAAGAAGGCTCCGGTACCCGAGGATTGGCTTGAGATGTGTGAGGATAACCTGCGTCAACTGATCAAGGAGACAGCTCTATGAAGGATGTTCTGAGGACGCTTGGCCGTCGACATCTGGATTGTTCCAAGGAGGTATTGCTGACAACTGTCAGCGGTGTCGCATCCACAAAACCAAAGCTCATCACCTATTTTGATACCAAAGTGCCGAGCATCGGCATTATCACAACCAAAAGTTTCCAGGTTGAAGTGAATCCTGGAAACCGGGAACCAGTCATTTGCGAAACCCAGACGGGAAACTTCGGTAATTCAGTAGGCCTGCGTAATCCCGGGCTGCAGCAGGCACTGTATGAACTGAGAATGCTGAGAAGCGAGCATACGTTCAATGCCTTGCTGAATGTCTCCCTTTCAGCCAACAGCATCGAGGATTTCATCACGTTGGTGAAAGCCTTCGATGAAGTTGCCGACTTGGTCGAGTTGAACTTCTCCTGCCCCCACGCCTCCGTAGGATACGGAGCCTCCATCGGTTGCGACCAAGCAATCGCTGCCGAATATGTACGGGCCATCAAGGAAGCAACCTCCTGCTGCAAAGCCCCCCTGTTTGTAAAGCTGACTCCCAATGTAGAGGATATCGGCTCTATCGCCAAAGCGGTGATGGACAGTGGTGCCGATGGGCTGGTCGCCATCAACACCGTTGGGCCCATTGTCCATCTGGACCCGGTTAGTGGAATGCCCATTCTTCAGAACAAGCTCGGCGGCAAGGGTGGATGCAGCGGCAAGCAAATTTTTTCTGCCGCCCTGCATGCTGTTACGGCCATTCGCCATGCTTGCGGGGATGCTATTCCCCTCATTGCAATGGGCGGGGTGAGCACAGGAGATGAGGTTGCCCTTTTGGTCCAGGCGGGAGCTGATGCAGTAGGCATCGGGTCGGCTTTGGGCACAGTGGACCAACAGGACTGGCCTTCCTACCTGTATGCGGTCAAGACTGAAGCAGAAGCTTTATTGCGAAATGTTGAAACAAGTAGGGTTCGACCCTCAACTTCCTTCATCAAGCACGAACGGCAAATGGCTTATGAAAAACATGTAGTAACCGCTTTTGAGCGGTATGGAAAGGATACCGTCATTATTACCCTGGACGGCAGTCTTGACTGCAAAGCCGGTCAGTTTGCCTTTCTTTGGCTTCCGACGATCGGGGAGAAGCCCTTTTCAGTTGCCCACAACAAGCCCTTGACGTTCATCATCAAGAAGCGGGGTCCTTTCTCTGAAGCTCTGTGTAATTTGTCGGTAGGCTCGACGCTCTATGTGCGGGGACTCTACGGTGCCCAACTACAAAATACACCAACCAAACGTGCCCTTTTACTAGCAGGAGGCACCGGGGTTGCGGTACTTCCTTCCCTGGCCAAGCAACTGAAGGAACAGGGAACGGAAATGACTATTCTCATAGGGACGAGCGAGGCGGTTGCAAGTAAGGCCCTCTTGGAGGATGAGCTTGGTTTGTATGGATCATTTACCTGTGTCTCTGATGATGGAAGGCCGGGTAGGGTGCTCGATTTGTTGGATACCATCGAATTGGGGAACGAAACGGCATGTTACTTGGTTGGTCCTGAGATTTTCATGGCGATAGCCAGCCGCAAGCTGCTTGGCCGAAACATCGAAGAAACGAACCTCTACCTCTCGATGGAGCGGATGACGCTCTGCGGTATCGGTATGTGCGGCGAGTGTGCATGCGGCGATCGACTTACGTGTCGCTGGGGTACGTTCATGCGCTATGATTTCCTTAGGCAGGAAGCAAGCGAGTTGTTGGCCTATGATTGACCCACACGTACACCTCAGGGACTGGGATCAGGCAGAGAAAGAAACCTTGGGACATGGGATGGAGGTTGCCTTTCGGTGCAAAATAGATGAGCTGTTCGATATGCCGAATACCAATCCACCCCTTACAACCGAGGCGGCGATCCGTAAGCGCCTAAAAGATGCCGCCCATGCCAGCCAGGATGTCCGCTACCACCTTTGGGCCGGAGTGACCTCCGACTTGAAGCAGGTAGAAGAAGTTGCCTCTCTTGCAAAAACGCTGTTTCCCTCGGTAATCGGTTTGAAACTCTTTGCCGGGCATTCGACCGGGAATATGGGCCTTGTCGATGAGGCGATGCAGCGTACGGTGTACCAAACCCTGGCAAAGGTAGGGTACGAGGGAATGGTCGCCGTTCACTGCGAAAAGGAGTCGTTGCTCAAATCTGATTTGGAAGATGCTCATGATTTCTCCAGCCACAGCCTTGCCAGACCTGTTGAGGCCGAGGTTGCCTCGGTATTCGACCAGATTCAATTCTCTGAAGAGGCAGGCTTCAAAGGCCATTTGCATATCTGCCATCTCAGCAGCATTGAGGCTCTCCGTGGTATCGAGGAGGCAAAGCGCAATCATCGACGAATCAGCTGTGCAGTGACCCCTCATCACGCTCTTCTCACAACAGAGGATGCAAAAGATCGTTCACTGTATGCAAAAATGAATCCTCCGCTACGCAGTGAAACGCAGAGGAGTTCCCTTTTTGCCGCCTTGCTTCAGGGCAGGGTGGACTGGATTGAAACAGATCATGCACCCCATACCCTGGTAGACAAGGAAGCGGGAGCCTGCGGCATTCCCGGCTTCAGCGGTTTGCTTCTGTTGGTGAAACAGCTCATCGAGCACGGAGCTTCACCTGCTTTGCTGACACAGCTGCTGGGAGGGAGGATCCTTCAGGTTGCCCGTCTGGAAGAACGGGAAATTTCCATCCCCTCCTACGACCAGCTTTCAGATCTGTCTCTTGCAGCTTCCCTCGCCTATCCATACGACAGCTTTAGCAAGTTACGATTGCGTTAGCGCATTCGCTCCTGTATACTACTGCAGTCGGGAGGGCGACTTGATAGATCTTCGTAAACACTCGAGCAGACACCTGGAAACTAAACTCATATTGCCGATTCCTGAGACAAAACGGTATGACCGCGAAATTCACTACTATCTGTTTTCCCCACCACAGTTGTATGTGAACAAGAATACGTATTCAGAAGAACGGCTGCTCCACAAGTTTCAAAGCCATGGAAGGTACTCTTCTCCGGAAATAACGCTGGAAGAGCTGCTGGATATGCGCAACAACCTCAGTCCTCTGACCATCCTCAAGCGATACACCGATGATCTGGTTAAGGATGTGACCAGTGTGCCCGAACGCAACGTAATCCATGAACTGCAAACCATTGTAAACTCCGTGCGGCATGAGAACAAAGCGTGCCTTCAGGATTGCAAGGACATGGTGAAGCTGGGCATGGTCAACGACCTTGAGATGACCTTGAATGCCTGGCATGCCAATACAAACCAGCTTTGTGTGACCATCCGCGACCTTGTGGAAGCCATTCAGGCAAAATTCAGTCCCGACAATCGTTTGTTGCTTGCCTTTCTTTGGGCCGATGAAGCGAACAGCCTGCTCTGTGAGAAACATGCGATCGACCTGTATATGGCTTGTAGTTCCTTGCAGCCGCAAATTCCGAAAATCCTTTCGGAGTTGCTGAGCTTTTCTCGTGAGGAAATGGAATATCGCAGTGAACATGATTACCCAAGCGGAAGCAATAATTCCGAAACAGTGCAGTACCGCAAGGCAATACTGAAGAAGTGGACCCAATCCTCACTCTATCTGGTTCCTGAAGTCTCCCGATGGCCCAAGCGTGTTTCAGAAATCCTAGCCGGTACGGCCGCTGGTGTTGCTATGGCATTCGCTACATTGACGACCATTTTTGCCGAGACAACGTTCATACGCAACAGCTTCCAGTGGGCGTTCATAGTAATTATTGGATATGTCTTCAAGGATAGAATCAAGGAATGGCTGCGTCTTTTCTTCAAGGCTGTCCTTCCTAGGATGATGGCTGACGAGATATCCTCGTTTCTCTCACCCAAAACGAACAAAAAAATCTGTTCGAGCCGTATTCGTCTCACCTTTGAGGATGTTGAAAATCTCCCTCCTGTTGTGAAGGAAATCCGAAAGGATAAAAACAACCCCTTCAGGGACATGCTCCCCAAAGAGGATGTGATTCATTATATCCGCGATCTATCCATGCATCCTTTGACCAAGCATGCTTTGGAGCGGGATAGCTTTCCAAGGGAGAACAATTTCACCCTTGTTACCCGCATACGCCTTGATGACTTCCTCAAGGAAATGGACGACCCCAACGATGTAGTTTTCAGGATGGATCCCAACGCGGATGAACTGGACCAGCTCAGCAGCGATCGGGTCTATCATATGCACTTGGTCATCCGCGAGTACTCCAAGAAAGAAGAACTGGACAACTATAGTCACTACACGGTAGTGCTCAATAAGAGCGGTATCGTCCGTATTGAGCAGATGCCGCTGGTCTAAAGACCTATTTTGGTGCTGGCTTTTTCCATTGCCTCAATGGTGAGATCGATGATGTGCTGTAGTGGGATGTCGAGCATTTGAGCTCCTTGGGTGATCAAGTCGCGGTTTACTCCCGCGGCGAATCCCTTGGAAGCCCACTTCTTCTTGACAGATTTTACACCCATGCCCTGCATGTGTTCCGGTCTCATGAGGGCTGTCGCATATATCAGGCCGGTCAGCTCATCGATGGTATACAGTACTTTTTCCATGAAGAGTTTTGGCTCAATATCGCTGCACAGGCCCCATCCGTGGCTGCAAACTGCACGCACGAATGCATCGTCAACATCGATTTCCTTCAAGAGCTCGGGAGCTTTTTTGCAGTGCTCAGCGGGAAACATCCCCCAATCGATGTCGTGCAGTAAGCCTACCAAGCCCCAGTAGTGTGGGTCGTGACCATACTCGACGGCAAAGCGCATCATTGTCTCCTCAACGCAGAATGCATGATATATCAATGCCTCATTGGGATTATACTTACGCAGCAGAACCTCGGCTTCTTCTCTCGTGACCATAGCGTTCCTCCTTGAACCGAGTATAGGCTGTTTGTTTGATTTGGAAAAGGTTGATTTTTCTTTCATGCCCCCTTTATTCTTCTTCTCTGTCTGTGTTAGACTGAGATCGGTGCTTGCCAGCTAGGCAGGCCATCTCATGTAAGGAGGAGCCAGATGTCTACGTTAGACGATGGTGGCAGTATAACACCCCTGCCTAGAAACCCGCTTATGGCGTCCTCCTGGTATTGCATGTAGACCTACCAGGTCCATCCCCTGTGGAATCGGGAGAACGCCCCAATCATCCACGGAGGAATTATGATCACAATCAGAAAAAATCTGATGAGCCAAAATCCAGGAGAAATCATCCAGGAGGCTCCATACACTTGGGTTGATGCACGCGACATCAACCGCGATGACATCTCCCAGCTCGAGGAGCAGTATTCGATTTCCAGTGAATTGCTAGCAGATATCATGGACCAGGACGAACAGGCGCGCATAGAGAAAGAGGATGATTACATCGCCCTCATCGTGCGTCTGCCCGCCATGGCCGATGATTGCAAGGGAATCAACCAGTATGCTGTTCCGTTGGGCATTGTTCTGGTCCGCGATACCGTCATCACCATCTGCCAAAGTGACAGTATTGTGCTTGAGGACTTTGCCAAGAACCGATATCGCCAGTATCCCGTGCAGACGATGGAAGGCTTTGTGATCAGCATTCTCGGCCGTGCTGTGATGGTCTACATCCGCCTGCTCAAATACATCAACCGTCAGAAGAGCCAGGTTGAAGAACAGCTTCAGAAAAGTATCATGAACTATGAGCTTATTCAGCTGCTGCAGATCCAAAAGTCCTTGGTGTACTTCTCCACCAGCTTGACTACGAATGAGGCACTTCTTGAACGACTGCTTCGAACTCCCTATTTCAAATTGGCAGGGGAGGAGGAGCGTGACTTTTTGGACGATGTCATTACCGACAACAAGCAGGCCATCGAGATGGCGAACATCTATTCCTCAATTCTGACAGGAACGATGGATGCTTTTGCCTCGGTCATCAGCAATAATATGAATGTCATCATGAAGCGGCTGACCATTATCTCCATCAGCTTGATGTTCCCCACCTTTGTTACGGGTTTCTATGGGATGAACGTCAATCTGCCCTTCATGAACAATCCCTTTGCTTGGATAGGCATCCTGACCTTCTGCGGAGTAAGTGCTCTGATCGGTGGTTGGACTCTCTCGGACCGCCGCAACGCAAGGTTGGTGCAACGGTCTTTGCTCGGAGCTCGGGTGACAGAAAAAGAGAATCGGAGAAAAAAGCGCAAGAAACGGTCCTTACCCGATTGATTCACTCAATTTTGTAATGCTACCATCACAAAGTTCTCAGGAGAGTACTTTTATCATGGACAGCATCGCACAACTCTGTTCCGCGTTTAGCGGAACCTACGCCGGTCAATCGATGACCGACTTGTTTTCCCTATATACAGATATCGAACAAAAGAGTAATGCCTTTTGTAGTGAGTATGCCATAGCCTGCGGCCCGGGGTGTGGAACCTGCTGTGAGCATTTCATGCCTGACATCACTGCAAGCGAGGCACGTTTGGTTGCAGCCTATCTGCTCTTTATCAAGAAGGATGCCTCACTGATTGAAAGCGTGCGCCAGAATATGGGCAATCAACAGGGTCCCTGCCCCTTGTACCGCTTCGATTCCCCGTTTCATTGCTCAGTGTATGCCGCACGGCCTTTGATCTGCCGCTTGTTCGGAGCTTGTGCCAATCAGGACAAAAATGGTGCTGCAGTATTTCGGAGATGCAAATACAACGCGGAAAAAACCATGCCTGAACATATTGCCTTTACAGCCGATGTTCCCGTCATGCAGGACTACTCCTATGCATTGCGTTCACTTGATGACCAAGAAGGGGAAGTCGGATTCCTCCCGGAAAAAGTATCAAGCATGCTCGACCAGCTTCAATTTCTGGCAAACATGCTTGAATTTGACGATTCCAATCCCGACGATACGCCGAATCCGTTGGCCAGTTAGCGCAGAACCCGCAAAATATACCCGCATAGGTATTCTGATTCAGGGAACGAGAGGCGCACTGGATGGTCTTCGGCTTGGCCGAGGACTTTCAGGACCTGAATCTCAACATTGGCATCCTTTGCACTCCAAGCCAGAATCATCCGCAGCTGTTCTGCACTGATCGATGCACTGCAACTGAAGGTGGCAATAATGCCGCCGTTCTTGATTTTCTGCATGGCAAGGCGGTTCAAATCCTTGTACGCCTTTTGTGCCCCTTCGGCTTGCGCCTTGGTCTGCGCCAACTTGGGAGGGTCGAGAATCATCAAGTCGTAGTGGTCGCTTTCAATGACTCGCATCTGTTCAAAGATGTCACAGACTGTAGTGGTTACTTTACTGCGGCTGTTCTGGGGGATGGTTTTCATATCTTGGTTGATATGCACATGCACCAACGCTTGGCGAAGAGAGGGGTCGCTGGAATCAAACATGTCAACACTCTTTGCTCCGGCTCTCAGCGCATGAAGGCTGAAGGCCCCCGTGTAGGAACACCCATCCAGCACTACCGCATCCTTGGCATAGGCTTCGATGGCCTTGCGATTCTCCCGCTGGTCGCAGTAGAATCCGCTCTTTTGCCCCTTGCCCGGAACTACCTCATAGTACAGACCATCCTCTCGGAAGCGGATGGGATCCAGCCGCTTGGAGGGATTGAAATACTGTCCATCCTGATAATAGAGCATGGTTTCACTTAACTTTTCTGCTCCGCAGAACGCACTGTCGGTTGTCAGCAGCATCAATGAAGGCTTAAGCAGACTATCCAAGGTGGAGACAATCACATCGCGATGGTCCCAAGCAACCCTGGCACTGATGATGATCCTCAGTAGCGTGCCATACACATCGACGACCACACCGGGAAGCATGTCGGCTTCAGAAAAAATAATGCGGAAGGTGGTTGTACCCCCTGCCTTATCCTGAAAAAAGGTGCTTCGTCTGCGTACACTATCGGTAATCGCTTGTTTCCACCATGCCATATCAGGGATTCTTGCTTCGTCCCAACTAAGCAGTCGAAGCGGGATATGGCTTTCCTGGTCGTACCAGCCAAAGGCAATAAAGGAGCCCTCCTGGGTTTCCACCCTGGCAATTCCGGTTTCCAACGCTGTGGTTGGGGTAGAGAGAGCACCACTGAAGACCCAAGGGTGATGGCGAAGGAGTTGCTTTTCCTTACCATCCTTGATTGTAATGATTTGCATGGCTACACAGTAGCCGAAGGCCATGGTTTTGTCAAAACGTTTGTTGACTTGCTCCCTGTGCATACCGGATAATGGCCCTATGCAGAAACCGGTTGTCAAGGCGATCCTTTTCGATTTGGACGGGACGCTGGTTAACACCATCGAGGATATACGCCGCTCATTGGCACATGCACTTGCTGGTGAAAATCTTCCTTCTCCTTCAGCAACCCTCACCAAACAGGTGGTTGGCAGGGGGCTTTCCAATGCGTTGAAAGGGGTTCTCTCCTCGTTTGGCCACCAAGTTGACGAAAATCGGTTCGATCAACTCTACCAAGCCATGCTTCTCTATTATCGTGAACACTATGCAGTGTATAGTCATCCATATGAGGGAATAGAAAGCTTGCTTGTACGCCTTGCAAAGCAGAATATTCCCATAGGCATTTTTTCCAATAAAGAGGATGGGCTGACCAAACGCATTGTTTCCTCTCTCTTTCCCACCTACTCGTTTGTATGGGTTCGGGGATTGCAGGAAGGATTTCCCAGAAAGCCCGACAGGTCGGGAATCGACTATTTTTGCAGGAAAGTAGGTATTCCATCGGAAGACTTGCTGTATGTTGGAGATAGTGAAGTTGATTGGCAAACCGCAAATAATGCACACTGTTCCCATATACTTGTTTCGTGGGGTTTTCGGCCAAAGGATGAACTGCTGGCTCTGGAAGGGTCTGTGGTTGTCGATACGGTAGGTGAATTGGAGGACGCAATCTATGGCATACAACGAGAAGGATTTACGGAATAAGGCCGACTCATATTTGAGAGCCGAGCGGCAGGAAGTGTTTTCCAAAGAAGTCGAAGCTGAACTTTCCCAATCGAACTGGGAGTCCTTGTATGATCGTTTCTATACCAGTCTTGCCTTCGGCACGGCCGGAATGAGAGGTGTCATCGGCGGCGGTACCAACCGCATGAACAGCTTCATGGTTCGCAAGGTCACCCAAGGCCTGAGTGACTATCTGAATCTCGCTTCCAAGAATCCCTCCGTAGTCATTGCCTATGACAGCCGTCGTTACAGCGACCTTTTTGCCAATGAGGCCGCCTTGGTCCTCGCGGCAAATGGAATTTCAGTCTATCTCTATCCCAATTTGCATCCGGTTCCGATGCTCAGTTTTGCTGTCCGTTACTTACAGACAACCGCAGGCATTGTCATCACTGCCAGCCATAACCCCGCCCAGTATAATGGTTACAAGGTGTATTGGCGTGATGGAGGGCAGGTCACACCTCCCCATGACTACAGTATTGCAGAACGTGCGAATGCCGTGAAACTTGAGGACATCAAGGAAATGACTGAGCAGAGTGCCCGTTCGAAGGGCCTTTTGGTTCCCGTTCCTGAAAAGGTGGATGAGGCTTACTACCATGCATCTCTCATGAGCCTTAGGCGCCCTGCCTTGGTGCAGGACAGTCCCGTCACTGTGGTCTACACTCCCTTGCATGGTTCGGGCAACATACCCGTTCAACATTTGCTGCACAAGGTGGGAATCCGTTGCATAGTTGTGCCAGAGCAACAGGAGCCGGATGGGAATTTCCCCACGGTCCCGCTTCCCAATCCGGAGCATCCGAAAGCAATGCAAATGGCAATAGCTCTTGCCAAGAAAGAGAAAGCAGATATTGTACTGGGAACGGACCCCGATGCAGACCGACTAGGCATTGCCATTCCCCTCGATGCAGAAAAGAAGCAATATCAGCTG
>Ga0172378_10001325_pt1 | contig 22784 bp, 20 predicted proteins | sample GrowelOW332metaG_FD_119755 | JGI IMG/M metagenome (GOLD analysis project Ga0172378, IMG submission 119755) | Groundwater microbial communities from an aquifer near a municipal landfill in Southern Ontario, Canada - Pumphouse #3_1 metaG | ecosystem: Environmental > Aquatic > Deep subsurface >... | reverse complement strand
TTTGCAGCATAGAAACTGCATATAAAAAAGTTCTGTACCTTTTTTATATTTTCAGTATGAGGGCATTTCTCCGGGGTGTAAATGACGCTTTTTATGATTTATTGACGGATTTTACCGGGATTTGTACCTGTTATTTTTTTAAATACGCGGCAGAACACTTCAACATTTGAAAAACCTGTCCGGTCCGCAATTTCAAACGTACGGCAGTCAGTTTCCATGAGCATCTTTTTAGCAGCCTGAATTCTTGTCCGTGAAAGAAACTCAATGATTGTCTCACCGGTTTCTTTTGAAAATAAACTGCTCAGATGATTTTTTGAGACACCTGCATAGTTCGACACAGTCTGCATATCAAGTTCTTTATCCTGATAATGTTCCTGTATATACCGTTTTGCCCGTACGACAGGTCTGCTGCACAGCAGAAAATTCTCAACAACATATTTATACTGTCTTACATATACATCAAATGATTCAATACGTCCGCTGATTCTTTTTTCAAAACCTGTTTCAAAATATGTCCACGCACTGTCGTAAAAATGATCATAGACATTTTCCAGATCCTCTGTACACTGAGCCGTGCAGCAGTACAGGTTATACTCGATGCCCGTGACATCACCGTTATACGGCATAACAAACTGACGTATAAGACTGCAGACATTTTTATTAAAATCCGGAAGCGATGATCCGTACCGCTGCAAAACGTCCGTAACATCGCCGGGCCGGAGGATCATAAAATAAAACGGATACTGTATTCTAAAATTACATGCTTCATACATTTCCAGTAATTTTTCTTCAGAAACAGGAGCAATTGATTCCAGCATACTGTGGAAAAAACTTACCCGTTTTTCTTCAGTACCGTCATGCCCCGTATCAGAAACGCCGCTGCTTTCTTTCTTCCGCTTATCGACAATTTTATCAAACGCAGTCTTTAATTTTCTGCTGTCAAGTTCTGTTTTCAAAATATAATCAGCGGCCCCGAAATGAAAAGCACTCCGGACGTAATTAAAATTACTGTATGCACTTAAAAAAAGAAGTGAACATCCGCTTCCCTGCCTGTTCAACGATTCAGCCAGACCGATACCGTCCAGTACAGGCATATCTACGTCGGTAATCACCAGATCCACCTCAGGATGTGCTGTAATATAATCAAGCGCTTCTTTTCCGTTGGAACAGCAATTGTCAATGCAGTAGTCACTCCCCAGTTTTTCAATCAGTGTACGCATAGTAATTACTACCAGAGGTTCATCGTCAACTATTACTATTCGTATCATAACGACATCCTTCATCCGCGTCAGAAAAAATCTCCGCCGGAATAAAAATTGAAACGACCGTCCCCTCACCGGGATAGCTCGATACCCGCATTGTATACAATGAACCAAAAAGCAGCTTTATTCTGTTGTAAACGGCTTTTATACCGATATGATTAAGTCCCCGCTGACTGTTCTGCTCTTTCTCAAAAATATGTTCAAGCATATCGCCGTCTATACCGCAACCGTTGTCCGAAACTTCTATCAGCAGAACATCTTCCGTTCCTGAATTGACGGGACTTACATCAGAAATTTTTACGATTTTTGCTGAGACAGTTATTATACCGTTGTGCGAAATACCTCTGATTCCGTGGATAATGGAATTTTCAACTATCGGCTGGAGTATCATGGAAGGAACTGAATACTTCTTAAGCTCATCGGAAACAGTACAATAGTAATCGAACACTTTTCCGTACCTCACCTGCATCAGGTAAATATAATTGTCAAGATTTTTCAATTCATGTTCCAGACTGTTGAACGAATTATCGTCGCGAAGATTGTCGTCCATAATCGACATAAATGCGGTCGTCATTTTCGTAATCGACTCATTTTTTGACATGAGCGACATCAGTCTGATGGTATTGAGCGTATTACAGACAAAATGCGGATTAAGCTGGAACCGAAGCGATTTGATTTCACTTCGAAGCCGCTCCCTCTGTTCATCCTTAATCTGCCGCGTAAGTTCATCGAGCTGCAGCGTCATCGAATTGAACGAATCCGCCAGCGCCTTAAACTCTTTTACTTTATCCTGAAACAGTCTGACCGTAAAATCTCCCTGTGCAACACGGTTCATACTCGTTATAACTTTCTGAAGCGGACGCAGCTCCGTCTGAAAAAAATGAATATTGTAAATAATGAACAGACTGATGACAAGCAGAAGTATGACAAGCATTGTCCGAAAAATAAATTCAACCCGTCCGGTTATTGATTTTACCGGAATTGCACTGCATATTTTCCATCCCGACATAGTGATACTCTGCTCGATTATAAGATATCTTTTTCCAAGCAGTTCTTTCTCATTATTCCAGCTGCCGTTTCCTCTGCCGCTATCCGATGAAGCTAAAATTTTTCCGGCACCGTCTACTATATATCTCAATCCTGTCTGATTATTTTCATCCGCCGTAGTCGTAAAAAGAAAATCATATAACGAAGATGATGCAAACGCAACCGCTACAGTTTTTATTCCGGTAACATATCCGCGGTCAACAGGAGGCTTCACAACAAAAATTACGACAGGACGCGTTTTAGTAATATTCTGTTCACAATAAATTTCATCAACGGCACGTACTTTATCAAGGGTTCCCGGAACATTTTCTACAATTCCGGCAACTTCCCTGTTATCAATGGAAAGTGTCTGAAAATTTCTATTCACATAAACAGTATCATGAGAATCATTTAAAATAAGATAAATAGAACCTTTCAGGTTAGTCGTAAGAAATATTTTTTCAAGTATTTTATCAATTTCATTACTTGCCTTATATCGTTCCTGTACAGCAACGGCATTGCTGTACACGATTGAATCCGACATAAGCGCAGTATCATGAACAAGCGCAGAAGCCATAACAGCCATATTTTCATATTCAGCGTTTATATTTACAGCCGACTGTTCAACAGTCGCATATATCTGGTTTTCTGCATTTTTCAACATCTCGTCACGAAAAATGACACTGAATACCGTAAGACAGATACTGACCGGAAGCGCAACACAGAGGAGGAAAAAAACGATATGCCCCTGTACCATCGATTTTTGTTTCACGTTTCCAGAATACCATGAAAAAACGGAGGATGCAATCTTTCTTCTTGACAATAAATATATCCGGATTAATATTACATAAAATGATAAATTTTTCGGATTCAGAGAAAACCTGCTCGATTACGGAGTCTCCAGCGACAGAATATCAGTAATCGGAAACCAGGACTGGTACTTCAGTACAATCGGCAGCGGCGCGCTTCTCCTGAGCAACTTTATACGCAACCGGACAAGTTCAAGAAAAGCAGGTTTGTTCTGTGTAAATGGTATGTATGCGGCATACGCACTGGAAGCTGCATATGAAGCAGGCCTGAACATTCCGGAAGATATTTCAATAGTCGGTTTTGATAATACAAATATCTGTGACATCGTTTATCCGAAACTTACCTCAATTTACCAGCCGATTGAAGATATAGCAAAGACCAGTTTCCAGCTACTGGAAGATAAAATGGCGGACGGATATGCAACTAATAAAAAAGAAGTGCGGAACATTGTTCTTGCACCAGGAATAATAGTTCGTGGCACTTACGCTTTATCAGGAGGTTAGTATGAAAAAGCTTTTAGGAATAATACCGTGAGTATACAACTTGAACATGCACAAACAATGGAAACAGAAAGTGCATCCGTAATTGCTGCTGACAAACAGCTGACTGGTCAGCGTCCGGTATTTCATTTTACATCTCCGTCGGGATGGATCAACGATCCGAACGGATTTTCATATTTCAACGGAATATGCCACCTTTTTTTTCAATATTATCCGTACGGAATCCATTGGGGGCCGATGCACTGGGGACATGCAACAACAAAAGATTTTATCTCCTGGCATAACGAACCAGCCGTTCTTGCTCCTGATACAAAGGCTGACGAAAAAGGTTGTTTTTCCGGTACCGCAATTGAGGCAGCGGGAAAGCATATAATCGCATATACCGGTGTTTCTGATTCAAACGGAATAAACGTCCAGAATCAGTGCATTGCTGTCGGCGACGGAAAGACATACACTAAACTTCCGTGTAATCCGGTTATCACTGCGAAGGATATTCCTTTTCAGTACGATATCCGTGATTTTCGTGACCCGAAACTATGGTATGAAAACGGGAATTATTATCTTGCTGCGGTACTAAAAACAACAGCGGACAGAAGCGGTTCACTTGTCTTATTTTCTTCAAAAGAACTGGAGAAATGGACATTCATATCAATAATAGACGGAAGCAGAGGAAACCTCGGGGGAATGTGGGAATGTCCTGATCTGTTCAGACTTACTGGTCACGACATTATTCTGCTCTCCATACAGGAAATCGACGCAGGCAGAGACAGACATTTCCATAACGGAAACAACAGCGTATATATGACGGGATTTTTTACTACTCAGACACATACATTCCGGCGGGATAAACGTCCGGAAAACGGCAGGGATGCTGCACTCCTTGACTATGGAATTGACTTTTATGCGCCGCAGACAACACTTACGCCCGACGGCAGACGCATTATGATCGCATGGATGCATAATTGGGAAGCCTACAGTACACCTGAGGGATATATATGGTCAGGCATGATGACATTCCCCCGCGAACTGATTTTAAAAAACAACTGGTTGTATCAGTTTCCTGTCCATGAAATTACCGATTATTATCTGAATGATTTTTCCGGCAGAAAGTGCATTCTTTCCGGAACAGGAACGTATCCCGGTATTCACGGAAGGCATCTCGATTTTACCATACGCATTAACGACAGCGATAATACCGGATCACGAAATATGACAATAAAATTTGCGGCTGACAGTGACCATTACACAATGCTCACCTACAACTTTACTGCACATTCACTTACCTTTGACCGGACTTTCTGCGGATACTGCAGAGACGTTCTTTCCGTAAGAACGATGTATATTTCTCCTGAAGAAAACGGTATTCTGGAATTACGCTGCCTGCTCGACACATGTTCTCTTGAAGTATTCATTAACGGTGGAAAATATTCGTTCACGAATACCTTCTATACACCACAAGACGCAGCAGATATACTGTTCGAATCAGATGGAACAATAATCTTTGATTATGAATCCCATCATCTGGGAAAAGCTCAAAATAAAAAGGATATGATATGAAAATCAAAACAAACATGAAATATGAAGTCGCAGCCATGGGAGAACTTCTGATAGATTTTACACAAAACGGATTAAGTACGCAGGGAAACTGGCTGTGTGAAGCAAATCCGGGAGGAGCACCATGCAACGTCCTTGCAATGCTCCGGAAACTTAATCACAAAACCGCTTTTATCGGAAAGGTCGGCAATGATATGTTCGGTACCATGCTCAAAGAACGTGTCACAAATCTGGGAATAGACGTAACAAATCTGATTATGTCAGACGCTTATAAAACAACACTGGCCTTTGTTCACACAGCTCCTGACGGAGACCGCAGTTTTTCGTTTTATCGTAATCCCGGAGCAGATGCTGCCCTTGAAAAATCAGAAATCAGTGATACGTTGATTTCCTCATCGGCGATACTTCATTACGGAACTCTGTCAATGACGAATGAACCGGTTAATACTGCAACAGAATACGCTCTTGAAACAGCAGAAAAGTCAGGTACACTACTCTCTTTTGATCCCAACCTCCGGCCCCCGCTCTGGGATACGCCTGACCATGCAAAAGAACGGATTTTATTCGGGATATCCCGGTGCAATATTCTTAAAATAGCAGAAGAAGAACTATCGTTCTGCACCGGAGAAGAAGATATAGTCAACGGGATAGTAAAGCTACGGACAAAATATACTATCCCGCTTATTACTGTAACACAGGGAAAACACGGGTGCAGAGCATTTTATGACAACGGAAGAACCACTCTTGATATGCAGTGTCCGACATTTACTTCGGTAAAAACAATTGATACTACCGGTGCAGGAGACACATTCTGCGCATGTATTTTGCATGATATCCTCAAAAACGGATATGACGATTTTACGAAAGACAGGTTGCACGATATGCTTGTTTTTGCGAATGCAGCTTCATCACTTATAACAACCCGCAAAGGGGCATTATCTGTTATGCCCTCAGAAGCTGATGTAAAATCTCTTATCACAGGAAATGTCTGAATTACGACAAAGAAAATCTTTTCTCATATTTATTCAATATGGTCGTTATACACGTATATTATCTATAATCGTCAGAACCGCTTCAGCTGTTTCACGAGGCATCTGTTTAAGTTTCTCGATATAAGGAAGATATTGTAAGAGCAGTTTCTGCCTTTCGTAAATATCTGATATATTTTCCCGGGACACAGTCGATTCTCTGCTTTCAAGCAACTGTTCAAGCGGTATACCCAGTACCTTTGAAATCCGTAAAGCAAGATCGGCTGCAGGCATTCCGTTGCGTTTTAATCCTGTGGAAATTGTATTCACCGAAAAATGTGCCGCAGCCGCCAGTTCCTTACGAGTTATTCCTTTATATCTACATTCGAGTTCAACGTTATTCCAAAATCCCATACGATATCAATATCACAACTGCAATATTAATACCTTATATAAATGCTGGTTGCGTTTTTATTTTTTTGTAGTATACTTATATATCACAATTGCAATATATACTGTTAAAAAAATTAACAGTTGTGAAAAACACAGCCGCTTTTTTCTTTCACAAATTCAAGAAGAATTAAGAATTAACTATAGTATATATGCTTTTATCTCACTTCTCGTTATAAGGACAGGGCATAATGATTAAAAAACATGTTTTGGGTCATGAAAATTCAAAAAAAGGACATCTGGGCGTTTTTTTTGTTATAACACTCGGTTTTATTATTCTTGGTCTTAACTGTATACAGGTTCTGCTTGTCTCACAAAAGACAAAAAAATCCATTGAAAAAAGTTATATAGAAGACTGCCGGCAGATAACCTCAGCATATTCTCTTGCACTGACTAACAGATTACATACGTATATGAGCGAGCTGAATCCGTATCTGACGGCAGAAGTAGTCCATACCGGAGACGAAGCCCAGATTGCACAATGGCTCAGGTCCCATGCTGATATCCGCAGCAGTGATTTTGATTATGTCTTTTTCTGCGGGCCGGAAGGAACAGCATATACGGACACCAATGCAACCGCAAGCGTTTTGGACAGAGATTATTTTAAAGCAATAATAAACGAAGGGAAAACGGAATATATTGCAAATCCTGTCATATCAAAAACTACAGGAAAACCAATTATACACATAGTAAAAGCAGTAAAAGTCAGCGGAAAAACCATCGGCTTTTTTGCAGGGGTCGTTCCGCTTACGACAATCCAGAAAACAACGGGCAGTATCAAACTTGGTGAAAGCGGCTATGCATGGATTCTGGCAAATGACGGGACTGTCGTCGCACACCAGGACACCAGTATCGCCATGAAAAAGAATTTTCTGACCGACCTTGATGCAGAAAACAGCGATTTAACGAAACTTGCAGAAAAAATGGTAAAAGGAAATTCGGGGATGGCATGGGTCCATGACCTGCAGGGTAATAAAGTATGCGTGGTCTACTCACCCGTTGAAGGAACTTTGTGGAGTTTTGCGTTCGCCGTTTCACAGTCCCAGGTACACCGGACGGCAACAGAGCTCTCAAAAACCATGATTTTAACCGCAGTACTCATTCTCTGCATACTGCTTGTAATCAGCGGCTTTATAATTTACCGCGCGCTCAAACCTCTTGAAATCGTTGAAAAAACAGTAACTGACATCGCATCAGGCAGCGCTGATCTTACACGGCGTATTGAAGTAAAATCAAAAAATGAAATCGGAGCCGTCGTTTCAGGTTTTAACAGATTCTCGGAAAAACTTCAGACAATAATTTCAGAACTCAAACAGTCGAAAGACGAGCTTGCAACAATCGGAGAAAACCTCCACTCAGGTACCCAGGATACCGCTACTGCAATTACGCAGATTCTCGCGGATATTGATACGGTAAGCGGACATATTACAAACCAGTCTGCAGGTGTTGAAGAAACTGCCGGTGCAGTCAATGAAATCGCATCAAACATTGCGTCTCTTGAACGGATGATAGAATCACAGGCAGCCGGAGTTACCGAAGCTTCTGCCGCGGTCGAGGAAATGATAGGCAACATCAATTCTGTAAACATATCCGTTGAAAAAATGGCTGGTTCATTCTCAACACTTGAACAGAACGCACGGAGCGGAGCAGAAAAGCAGACGGACGTCAACGAGCGGATAGAACAGATAGAGCAGGAATCAGAAATGCTCCAGGAAGCAAACTCTGCAATAGCCAGTATCGCAAATCAGACAAATCTGCTTGCCATGAATGCGGCTATCGAAGCAGCCCATGCCGGAGAGGCGGGAAAAGGATTCAGTGTCGTCGCCGATGAAATCCGGAAACTTTCGGAAACATCTTCAGTGCAGTCAAAAACGATCGGCACGCAGTTGAACAAAATAAAGGAATCCATCACAAGCGTTGTAGCAGCTTCGTCTGAATCAAGCAAGGCATTCACTGCCGTAACGGAAGGAATCAGAAACACCGACGAACTGGTCCGGCAGATACGAAATGCTATGGAAGAACAAAAAGAAGGTTCAAAACAGATTACGGAAACGCTGCATTCAATGAACGACAGCACCACGGAAGTGCGGACTGCGTCGGCGGAAATGTCGGCCGGAAACAAAGCCATACTTGACGAAGTAAAGAATCTGCAGGAATCAACAGGCAGCATGAAAGAAAGTATGGCGGAAATGAGCACAGGTGCAAAGAAAATTAATGAAACAGGAAATGCGCTGATGGACATAGCACAGCGGGTCAAGACATCTATCCAGAGCATAGGCAGTCAGGTAGACCAGTTTAAAGTTTAAAAAGTAAACACGGGGAACAACATGCTGAGGAGCAAAGATTATCGCAGGCTTATTAATTCAATTTCAAATGCAGTCGTTGTATTGTCTCCGGTTTACAACAGTACCGATGATATTCATGATTTCTGCATCTGCTTTATTAACCGCCCCAATAAGGAATTATTCCGGGGATACATAAAAAGCGGACAAAAAATCAGCGATTTAAAATCCCCTGTTCTCCCCGGTATGGACTGGCTTACGGTTTGTACCAGAGTGATCACCGAAAACATATCGTTTAAAACCTCATATTATTCGCCGGTGGCACAGACATACCTGTATGTAACCGCTCAGAAATTCATCCGGAAAAGCAAATTCTGCATTATGACGTTTACGGATCTTTCAGCAGTAAATACCTTAGAAATACCGTTTTTTCATCCTCAAGTACATACCGAATATCTCCTGCTGCAAAACCGGCTGGAGCAGGCAGCAGAAGAAAATAACTTTGAACTCCATTTCCAGCCGCAGTTTATAATACAGACGAATGAGCTCCGGGGGTTTGAAGCCCTGCTGCGCTGGTCTGACAATGTACTCGGACAGGTAAATCCTGATGATTTTATTCCTGTTGCTGAACAAAACCGTTCTATTGTTAAAATCGGATACTGGGTGCTGGAAACAGCCGTACAGACGCTGAAATACTGGCAGGAAACATTTAATTTTAAAGGAATTATGTCGGTAAATATTTCACCCGTTCAGCTGGAAGAGGCTGATTTTACCGACAGACTTTTTACCATTATCAGGCAGTACGATATCCGCCCCGACAGTCTTGAACTCGAAGTGACAGAGAGTGTTTTAATACAGAACATACCCAAAACTGTACGGATTTTAAACATACTTCACCTAACGGGTATCCGCATCTCTCTGGACGATTTTGGTACAGGATACTGTTCGTTCCGCTATCTCCAGTTTCTGCCTGTCACAACGATAAAAATCGATAAGTCTTTCATCAACGGACTCACATCCGAAAACAAAAAAGAATCTGTTATTGCAGATACGGTCGTTTCTCTTGCGGAAAAGCTGGGACTTGAAACAATTGCCGAGGGGGTTGAATATCCTGCTCAGCTTGACGTACTTAAAAAAATAGGATGTACCACTGTTCAGGGATTCCTGAGCGGAAAGCCTATGGCCAGCGGACAATGCGGAATTCTTCTTAATTCACACAACGCATAAAAAGTCAAGTGACATCTATTACAAAAAATCTATTCCCCTTTTTTTCATTATCAGATACAGTAAATTCCGTCATACGCATTTAATAATTTATCAGGAACTATATAAAAGTATAATTACCAATACCAGTACCGGAGAAAAAAAACTGCAGACTCCATTTGTTGAGTTTCAGAGGAGGATCCTATGGATTTTATAAAAAATATAAAAATCCGCACAAAGCTGTTAATGCTTTTTATATTGTTTTTTACCGGGATGATTCTTTATGCGTTCTTTTCCTTTAAAACAATAAATGCAGTAAAAATCACCGGCAGGACATACAACAACATCATACGGAACAAGGATCTTGTAGCAGATATTCTGCCGCCTCCGTCATATATCATCGAATCGTATTTGACGATATACCAGCTTGCAGCGGCACAAACGGTTACTAAACGGAATGAACTTGAAACCTATTTTCAGGGACTTGAGAAAGACTATATGGCGCGCCATGCATTCTGGGAAAAAGATCTCCCGGAAGGAGAAATGCGGACAGACATGCTTTCGGGAGCGTATGATCCGGCGGTAGAATTTTATCATATTGCCGATACGGAATTTATTCCGGCGGTAAACAGCGGTGACCTGGAAAAAGCGGAAGAACTGCTCAGGGGACCGCTTGAAAGCTCATACCGGACACACCGTCTGTATATCAACCGGATTGTTTCTCAGGCTAATACACAGAGTACTATTATTGAACATACTACAAAAAAAGTACTGGCGCTGGCAAACAGACAGATGATCGGATTATTTATCCTGATTTTTACCATAGCGTCTGCATTCATTATTATGATAAACATGTCGATTTCAGGCGCAGCCGAGAAAATGCTTGTCCGTTTTAAGGATATAGCGGAAGGAGAAGGAGATTTAACGAAGCGGGTCACTGTTACCGGAAAAGATGAAATAGGCCGCATGGGATTTTATCTGAACAAAACAATGGAAAAAATGACATCCCTGATCAGCTCCGTAAAAAATGAAGCAGATGCGCTCGGCGGTATCGGAAGCACGCTTTCTGCCAATACCACGGAAACGGCAACCGCATTAAACCAGATGACAGGAACAATTACTCATATAAAAGAACAGAACATGCATTACACGGGAGATATTCAGGAAATGGAGCAGACGCTTTCCGGTATGGCAGGGCAGATTGAAAATCTGAACACTCATATTGAAAACCAGTCCGCAGACGTAACAGAATCTTCCGCCTCGATTGAACAAATGGTCGGAAATATTGCATCAGTGTCCGAAATTGTCAAAAAGAACACGGTATCAATGGAAGAACTGGCGCAGGCGTCCGAAAAGGGTAAAAATGCAATAGACAGAATCGTACCGTTAATTGAATCAATGGTCGAAAATTCTGAAAATCTGATAGAAGCCGGAACCGTTATCCAGAATATCGCGGAACAGACAAATCTGCTCGCTATGAATGCGGCTATAGAGGCCGCCCATGCAGGAGACTCCGGCAGAGGGTTCGCGGTAGTCGCCGACGAGATCCGCAAACTGTCGGAGGATTCCGGCATGCAGGGAAAACATATTTCGGAAGCGCTTATAGAATTGAAAAACCTTACCGATTCTCTTTCCGAAGCTTCCACCGCGGCTTTTTCACAATTCGACACCGTATTTAAACAGACCGTAACCGTAAAAGACCAGAACACCGTCATCAGAGATGCACTGCGGGAACAGACGGACGGAGGAACTTCGCTTCTGTCTGCTATAAAAGAAATAAATGAAATTACCTCTGAAGTAAAAACAAGCTCCGCACAGCTTCTGGCCGGAACACAGAATATGGTTACAGCAATAAAACAGCTTACAGAAAGAGGCAGCGACATTATGGACGGCATAACGGAAATGTCATCAGGTACGGAAGAAATAAACCGTGCCGTCATTGAAATTTCTGCGATGAGTGTCCGGAACAACGACAGCATCGGCAAATTATCGCTGGAAGTGGATAAGTTCAAAATATAATTCAGGGAACTTCCAGGAACTTCAGTTTTCAGACGTTCCCGTTACTTTATACAGACATCAACTTCAAAAGGACCGAACTGAGTTACAAAAGGAATCGCTACTACAGGATAATTTCTTGGCCAGGAAATACTATGATCCCTGCCTTTTATTACAACAGGCGGAGTAATGTTAATATTCTTATGAGTAATGGCAGAAGCAGCATTTCCTCCGATAATATTAGTAAACTCACTTACAAGCTGACTTGAAAGTTCTTCATTTTCCTCTGCAGAGTCTGTCTGCATGCCCGATATTTCAAGCATTTTGGCGGCAAGGACTACATGCAGCCTGAATGCCAGAACACCTGTATAATCACCGGTCAATCCAAGAAGTCCGGAAATCTCCCAATGACGGGTTGCCAGTACATCAAGAAGATACGGCTCTTTATGCTCCGGAGTAAGATTGAACATGTTTTTAAATGCATTTTCACACGCGGTTAAAAACGGGTTTATGACGGTAACATCCATATAAAGTATCTCTCTGCTCTATAGTATAACCGGGAACATCTGATAATGCAAATTCCCGTAGTATACTGCTGTTCTGATCCGGACTGCATTTAACCTCGGATGCAGTCCGGTCTGTGTACACAATGCAGTCAGACATGTGTACACAGTGCAGTACGGTCAGTGTACACTGTACAGACACGATTACGTACACTGTGCAGGCCGGTATGCGGCACAGTGCGGACACGACTACGTACACTGTGCAGACCGCACTGCGGCGCCATACCGGCCTGCATCAGGCGTTAAATGCAGTACGGATCAGCGGTTAAATCGTGTCCGGATCAGAAATCAGTCGTCCCGTCAGGGCACGCCGCCGGCTGCCTCCCAGAACTGGTCGAGCGGCCCTCTTCCGTGTCCGACGGTAAGCCCCGCAGCAATTGCGCCGGTTATGTACTGTTTTGCAAGCAGGACGCTTTCCATAATCGTATGTCCCTGCGCAAGGCGGCATGCAGCGGCACTTGCAAGCGTACACCCGGTACCGTGCGTATTCGGATTTGCAATGCGTCCGCCGGAAAACGTATGTATTCCGGAACAGCCTGCAGGACTATTCTCCATCAGACGGCCCGATTCATACAGTACGTCGTCCGCAGAATCAGGATTGTGCCCGCCCTTTACAAGTACCGCGCAGCCGGTGCGGACAAGCGCATCGTGCAGGACGGCAGCTTCGTCAAGATTCGGTGTTATCAGTTCGGCAAGGGGAAAGAGTCTGTCTGTCAGGACGCGTACTGCATCTTTATCAAGCAGCAGGCGGCCGCTTGTGGAGACAAGCACCGGATCAAGCACGACATGACGCACGTTGTAGTGTTCAAGCATGCGTGCTGCCGTTTCCGCAATTTCCGCGGTAGCGAGCATGCCGATTTTTACCGCATCAGGAGGGATATCGGAGCAGACGCTGTCAAGCTGGGCGGCAACAACGTCAGGCGGCAGCGGATAGACTGACTGTACACCGAGCGTATTCTGTGCCGTTACCGCAGTAATGACGCTTGCCGCATACAGCCGGTGCGCGCAGATCGTTTTTATGTCTGCCTGAATTCCCGCACCGCCCGAACTGTCGGAACCGGCAATCGTCAGTACGCATTTCATCTTCATACCGGCATATCCCTGAACGAAAAGCACGAACAGGCAGACAGCTTCCGAAGCTCCAGCCAGTCGCCGTTACCGGCAGTACTTTCGTCATAGACGGCGCATACAGGAAAGCCTGCCTGCGCAGCTGTCTTCCCGGCGTACAGCGCGTCTTCAAAGACGACCGTGTCTGCCGCGGCCGTTCCCATACACCGCTGTGCTTCCAGATAGATGTCTGGTCTGTCTTTGCCTGTACCAAGTTCCGAACAGGTAAGCAGCTGCGAAAAACAACCGCCCAGCCCGGACCGCTTCATACAGGCTTCCGCGCAGCGGCGGTCCGTCGACGTGGCAAGTACCATCGGTATTCCGCGGACATGAAGTGCTTCAAGAAACGTACGGGCACCGTCCTTTAGTCTGAGCGTATGTGCATACTGGTCGTATATAAGATTATCAATTTCTTCTATTATAATATCAGTTGAATCTGAAATCCGGTATGCCTGTTTAAAATATGCCGCAGTCTGCTTCATATCAAGGGATTTTGTCCGTTCCCAGACATCAGGCTCCGGTTTTACCAGTTTCGACTGAAGATACTGTTCTGCGGCATGCTGCCACATCGGCATTGAATCAAGCAGTGTGCCGTCCATATCGAATACGGCAGCCTTCATTCCCTGCATGACCGCAGCTCTGTCCTTCCGTTCCTTTTCCGCACGGATACCTGCCGTGCATACGGCGTTGAATGATCTGCAGGCCGGAGAAAGTGCACGCGCCGCGGCCGGTATATCAGGAGACGCAAACAGTGCCGATACGACTGCCGCACCGGCGATTCCTGTGCCCTCAAGGAGCGCAATATTTTCTTCGTGTATTCCTCCGATTGCGACTACCGGAATTGTCACCGCAGCGCAGACAGCGGCAAGGCATTCTCTGCTTACCGCGCCGGCATCGTCTTTCGTAGACGTCGGAAATACGGCGCCGGTGCCAAGATAGTCAGCTCCGGCAGCCTGAGCACGCACCGCCTGTTCCACGGTCTGTACCGAAACACCCAGAATCATGCCGGGACCTATACGACGACGGACTTCCACGGCATCAGTATCGTGCTGGCCTACATGCACACCATCCGCTTTGAGCAGAATCGCCGCATCCGCATCATCGTCCACAATAAAGGGTACGTTATGTGCACGGCACACGTCTCCCACCGCTTTTCCAATGCTGAGCATATCCACTGGCGATACGTTTTTTTCGCGCAGCTGAATCATTGTCGTACCGCCGGTAATGCATTCCTCCACTGCTGATGCAAGAAGTGCCGCTCCGCAGGGATCTCCTGCAGGAAACGGATGAGGAAGCCACAAACGGTCGGTCACCCCGTACAGGGAGAGTGCGGAAAGAAGTTCAGCGTTCTTCAATTTTACATCCTTCCGTAAAAGCCTGCGGAGTAAGCAGACTCATAGCGTCAAGCAGATATGAGCGGAACGAACCGGTCCCTGCACCTGTTTCTGCCGTTTTCCGGTACGCACGCTCTCCGCACAGCCCCACGGCACTCACCGCCGCGGCTGCGGCACCGGCAGCATCGCCGGGGTTCGCTGCGCAGAATGCCGCCACAACGGCACCGAGCATACACCCGCTGCCGGTTATTGATTTAAGCATCGGATGTCCGTTGCTGCAGACATACGCCGCTCCGCCGCCGGAAATGATGTCAAACGCACCTGTTACGGCGATAACCGAACCGGTCCGTACGGCAAGACTGCGCACAAAGCCCACGGCAGCGTCAAGGTTCTCTTCAGTCACCGTATCTGCGGCATCTGCATCTACGCCTCTTGTTGTTCCCGTTCCCTGTGCAATCGTCTTTATTTCCGACATATTTCCCCTGATGACGGTAAAATGAATGTTGTCCATAAGACGGCGGACGGTATCCGTACGGAACGCGGACGCCCCCGCTCCGACAGGATCAAGAACAACAGGATGATGCAGTTCTTCTGCCTTCCTTCCGGCCAGCAGCATGGAAGTGACTGTCCGTGCGTTCAGCGTACCGATATTGATGTATGTAGCGGAACAAACGGCGGTAATACCGGCTGCTTCCGCTTCGTCGTCCGCCATAATCGGAGACGCACCGCACGCAAGAACCATGTTCGCCACATCGTTCACTGTTACATAATTCGTCATACAGTGAATGAGCGGACCCGTCTTTCTTACAGACTCAAACAGGGTCGTCAGTCTTTCTTTTTTCATTTTTTCCTCCTGATGGAAAATCAGGCGGAGCCGGTATGTTCTGCGGACATAAAAAAGAAATTCCGGAAAACACCTGTAAAAATAAAAAAGGGATTCCCCCGGAAGGCAATCCCTGTATTGACGTTAGTATCATCTGTGATTCCCTCCGTTGGCATTACCCAAATCAGGTTTTACGGGTCGAAGTTCCGGTACTTCCTCTCAGCCTGCCCGGCGAAAACGCCACAAGCTCCCCTTACATGTAAACTGTTTGTTAAAGTAAAACTATCATACTGAAGAAAATAATACAACAGCAGAAATCATTTTACCCCTGTTTTTCTGCGTATTCGTGCGTTTATAATTTCCGACATAATGCTGAACGAAAATATCATGATAACAAGTACGGCGGACGATAAATCGGCTATCTGAGCTGCGTTTGGTGCAAGCGCTTCCGTTCTGGCTCCCCAGATATGAAGCGCAAGTGTTTCTCCCGGACGGAACGGATTTATCGGACACGTAGCCGAAAGCAGATTCCAGTTTGTCCAGTCAATATCGGTACTCATACCGGCCGTATACAAAAGAGCAGCGGCTTCACCGAATCCGCGCCCGGCTGCAAGCATGACCCCGGTCATAATCCGTGTCGCGGCGGCAGGAAGAAGCACGTGGTATATTGTCTGCCAGTGCGTTGCCCCGAGCGCAAAGCTTCCTTCTTTCAGATTTTCCGGCAGCGATTTAAATGCATCCACGGTCGTGGACGCAATAAGCGGCAGATTCAGAATAAACAGTGCGAGTGCACCGGCCATAAGATTCCAGCGTGAATGGGTCATCAGAATAAAAACAAGATACCCGAAAAGTCCGACTACTATGGAAGGCAGCGACGACAGTGTTTCTATCGACATTTCAAGAAAACGGGTAAACCGTCCCTGTGTCGCATATTCAGCCATATAAATTCCGGTAGCCGTGCCAAGCGGGATACTGATAATAAGTGAAAGAACGACAAGATACAGTGTATTAAAAAACTGATTTCCTATTCCCTGATCTGAGAAAGAAAAAAGGGAAATAGTGAATCCTCTGAAGCCTTTTACGACTATATACGTTACAAGCGTTAAAAGAAAAAGCAGCAATAATCCGCCGATGCAGTAAAAAACACCTGTCATTACCGAATTTTTTATCTTTTCAATTTTCAGATGGTCGCTCATTTTTTTCCTTCCCTTTCTTTACCTGAAGAAAGCATGTGTATAACAAATATGAACAGCAGTGAAATAAGATACAGCAGCAGTGCCATTGTCCACAAAGCCATATTATACTCTCCTCCGTCCATCGCTCCGCCCATATCTGACGCAATCGCCGTTGTCAGCGTAGTAGTAGGACTTAAAAGGGAAGCCGGGAACGATTTCATCTTGCCGATGACCATGGCAACGGCAAGCGCTTCTCCGAAAGCCCGGGAAAGTCCCAGTATGACTGCGGTAAAAATACCGTTCTTCGCCGCAGGGAGTACGGTACTGTGTATAACCTGCCAGCGCGTTGCGCCAAGTGCATATGCGCCTTCGCGGTATTCCAGAGGAACAGCCCGTATTGCATCTGCTGTTACTGTTGTAATTGTCGGAAGAATCATGAGTGCCAGCACAAGTGCGGCGGAAAGCACCGTAAAGCCGTGCGGCAGATTGAACAGATTTTTTATGAACGGAACAAGCAGCGTAAGACCAAGCCATCCGTATACGACCGACGGGATGCCCGCAAATATACTTACTGCAGGCTGAAGTATACGGGATCCGGCAACCGGTTCAATCTCCGTCATGAAGACAGCAGTGGCGAAACTGAACGGTACGGAAATAAGAAGTGCCAGACCGCATGTCAGCAGTGAACCGACAATATATATAAGCGCTCCGACTTTTCCGCCGCCTGCGTCAGTATCTTCCGGTTTCCAGTTCGAACTGAACAGGAATTCCAGTACATTGTGTTTATATATCGTAAATGTTCCCATGCCTTTTATAAGCAGGAAAAATCCGATTGACAAAGTAAGAACTATAACAAGAATACCGCACACTGTTACAGCGATTTTTCCCGGGTATTCTTTTACTATCATTTCTTTGTTGTACAAATTACTAATCCTCTGTCTGGTTGCAAAACTGTGCGTTTAAGAAAAAAAACGGGATGTCCCGCCGCTCTCTCCATGCGGAAGAACACCCCGGAAACTGGTTCATAAATCAGCGGGTAACCTTCATTTTTGATGCAACACAATATCCCTGTGCTTCCATCAGTTTGCCGTAATCGCTTCCCATGATGTATGCGATGAAGTCATTTGCAGCTTTATTGCTGTTTCCTTTCGTATACATGTGCTCGTATCCCCATACCGGATATGAACCGTTATAGGTATTTTCCATCGTAGGAGCAACTCCATCAAGTGAAACAGTACTTACCGCAGTGTTGTTCACCAGATATGAAAGTGCAAGATACCCGACAGCGCCTCTGTTCTGAGAAACTGTCTGAAGCAGCGTGCCGGAGTCGTCTGTTTCGAGTGATTTGTTTGACGCTTCGTCATTGTTATCGAGCGCATACTGTTTAAACAGTGCACGTGTTCCTGATGTAGCCGGACGTGTAACAAGCAGGATTTGTTCGTCCGGACCGCCGACGTCTTTCCAGTTCGTTATTTTTGCAGTAAAAATTCCGATAAGCTGCTGTTTTGTAAGGCTTTTGACTGTTTTAGCAAGATCGTTGTTGATAACCGGCGCCATTGTAATAATGCATACTTTGTGATCAACAAGAGCGGCTGCTTTATCTGCACCCAGCTTGCTTTCCGCAAAAACGTCTGAATTTCCGATATCCACACTTCCGTCAGAAACCTGTGCAAGTCCGGTTCCTGATCCACCGCCGCTTACATTAACCGATACGGCCGGATTAACGTTTTTGTATTTTCCTGCGGCATCCTTTACAAGCGGCAGAAGCGCCGATGAACCGGAAGCCGTTACGGTGACGGCGGTTACTTTTTCCGAATCCTTCGCTCCGTTAGCAAAAGCTGACGATGCTGCTGCGAGCATCATTACTGCTCCTAATACTGTACCTGCAATTTTTTTCATCTTCAATCTCCTGTGAAAGTTGATTATCAGTGATGGATGACACGAAAAATGCCTTTCCATAATTGATATTCAAAATCTACAGGAGAACTGTTTTCTTTTCGTAAATCAAATGTTAAATATCAGTTAATGATGCTTTTATTATGTGTTAAAATACTGCCTGCAATTTTATCAAGAGGAGTGACTTCACAGGCACCGCCCAGCGCTATCGCTTCTTTAGGCATGCCGAAAACAATACACGACTCTTCGTCCTGTGCAATTGTATATCCGCCGGCATCGCGTATAGCTTTCATTCCTGCAGCTCCGTCGCGCCCCATACCGGTGAGTAATGATGCAATACAGTTTTTTCCGATAGTTTCCGCAGCAGATTGAAATAATACGTCGACTGCAGGACGCTGTCCGAAAAGTTTCGGTCCGTTTTTTATGCGTATAATGCGGCTTGCTCCGGAAGTTGTGACAAGCATATGATAACCGCCCGGCGCAATATAAATCGTCCCCGGCATAACAGTTTCACCGTTTTCTGCTTCCTTTACATGAAGGACGCAAAGCGAATCAAGCCGTTCTGCAAACGAAGCGGTAAAACGCTCGGGCATATGAATTACGGCAAGTGCCGGCGGAAAATCAGGTGTAAAATGAGTAAAAAGTTCTTCAAGTGCAATCGTCCCGCCTGTCGATGCGCCTATAACTGCAAGCCGGTTTGTGGTTGAAATGTGTGAAAGTGTATGCGAAACGGGTGAAAAATTCCGGGTATCTGTTACCAGACGCTCGGACGCAGAGGAAAGACGTGACATCGGACACGAAGCAGCTTCCCGTATTTTGTGGCAGAGATCATCAATAATATCCCCTACAGAAAAAGGTCCCCCCGGTTTATGAACTATATCAACAGCCCCCAGTTCAAGAGCCTGAATTGCCGCCGGATTATTCGTAGAAACAAGGGAACTTACGACAATAACCGGGAGAGGTTTATATTTCATCAGATATCTGAGAAATGTAAGCCCGTCCATACGAGGCATCTCTATATCAAGCGTAATAACATCAATAGGTTCATTCTCGATCTTATTACGCGCTACAAAGGGATCACCGGCAGTACCTGCTACTTCTATCTCAGGACAACCGGACAGTTCGCGTGAAAGAATATCTCTGACAATCGCTGAATCATCAACGATAAGAACTTTAATTTTCTTCATATCCATGTATACCTCATTCAATACATACGCCGGTAAATTGAACTGCCGATTTTCTTAAGGTTTTCCGGCTGTTGAAGCAGAACTTCCGCATGACCTATAAAAAGCGAACCGCCAATTTTTAAATTTGAAATAATAGTGGAAACAGCCTGTGAACGTGATTGTTCGTCAAAATAAATAAACACATTACGGCAGAAAACATAATCAAACGGCTGAGGAAAGTGGATAGAATCCATAAGATTTATATTTTTTATTGAAATAAACCTGCGGAGGGAACCGCTTATAGTATAACAATCATCTCCTGCAGCAGTAAAATAACGGTCTTTCACGGGAACGGGTGTTTGTGCAAGCCGGCTTTCATGGTACACACCCCGGTTAAATTCAGCAAGCACATCGCGGTTAAGATCAGAGGCAACGATATGAAAATTTCTGATCCTGTCCTCTATAAGAGTCATTGCAATGGAATACGGTTCTTCGCCCGTAGAACTTGCCGCGCACCAGATGGAATAGGAAGCCTGAGGCGAGTGGTGTATGTCGGCAGCCAGCTCCTTAAAATGTTCAGGTTCACGGAAAAAGAAGGTATGACAGGTTGTTATATAGGAAATAAATTTTTCAAGGCAGACTCTGTCTTCTGAGGCAAGATGACTGCATAAATCATCCGCCCCGGAATATCCTTCGTTTGAGATGAATCGTTCTAATTTTGGAAGCAGACGGGAAACTTTATCCGGGCCGATGAAAAGACCATACTTCTTATAGGCAAGGTCCCGGATAGTATCCAGCTGCTTTTTAGTAATCTGTAACATATTCGTTGAATACCCGGCAGATAAATAATAATCTCATACTGGTTTGAATTCTTCATCATCTTCAAAAGAAATCGAATGTGATTTCTTTGAATCGGAAGAAGCCTGTTCCGCCGGTTTCCGGGAAGAATTTTTTGCTGCAGCAGATCCGGAGGAAGAAGATCCTGACGGTGTATTCTTACCCTGGCTGCTCACTGACGAACCTTCTTCTCCGGACGACTCCTTCGCCGTCTTCCGTGCAGAAGCACTATGCTGTCCGGCAGCAGATGCATCGAGTTTATGTGCTTTTGAATTCTGCCGAACGTCAGTATCTTCTACTGCAGTATAAGCATTACCGCTTACTATAAGATACAGTGTATCGACTATATCATTAAGCCCGGTCACCTGACTCTGCAGTTCTTCCGCAGCACTTGCCGTTTCTTCAGCACTTGAAGCATTAGCCTGTACCACCGTATCAAACTGAATCATTGCCTTATTTACCTGACTGATTCCCTCATCCTGCTGTCCCGAAGCCGTTTCAACTTCCCGATTCATTTCCATAACTTTCTTTGAATTGGAAAGTATATCCTTGAATATCTCGGAAAGTTCCTTCGAAATCGACATTCCCGAATCGACGTTCTTGAGAGTGTCTTTTATCATGGCGGCTGTTTCTTTAGCTGATTCCGATGAACGGTTTGCGAGATTCTTTACTTCGTCAGCAACGACTGCAAATCCCATTCCCGCTTCTCCTGCTCTGGCCGCCTCTACTGCTGCATTAAGCGCAAGCATATTCGTCTGGAATGAAATATCATCAATAACGTCTATAACGTTCTTTATGTCTTCGGTGGACTTTGAAATATTGTTCATAGCCATAAGCATGTCCGCCATTTTATCGTAACCGTTCTGGCTGGCCTCTGTTGCTTTTTCGGAAAGAAGGCTTGCCTGCCGTGTAGTACCCAGATTCTGTTTTACCATCGAAGAAAGTTCTTCCATTGAAGATGTTGTTTCTTCTATACTTGATGCCTGTTCCTGCGCACCGTTCGCAATTTCCTGGGATGCAGTAGACAGCTGCGTACTGGATATATTTATCTGCGACGAACTTTCGGACAGATCCGTTACAATTTTCGACACAGGCTTTGTAATGCTCCGTGTTATAGTTATTCCAAGTACAAGCGATATTGCAAGTCCGACAAAAATTGCAATAATTATTATTGTAACAGAAAGGACCGCTATTTTTTTACTTGATTCGAAAGACGCTTCACTGTCTGCAAGTTGTATGCTTATAAGTTTTTCAACTGCAGGGGTAAGTTTCTGAGAACGGACAGGAATAACTACCTCGTTCATATACTTATCAGCACCTGCAGAATCTTTATTCAGAATATAGCTGAACATATTTTCACCTTTTTCAGCATATTCCTTCCCTGAAGTTTTAATTATTTTGATTAATTCTTTTTTATCAGCAGCTACTAAATTAGTCGATTCAAACTTTTCTACTGCATCGGTAAAGGCTGCATACCCGGCTTTAAAATCTTTCATTAATGATTCTGTCTGTTCTTTAGTCCGTCCCTGGGTATTCGCGCTGAGCAGTATGCCTCTTGCAGCTTCAACGTCATTCTGAATCATTCCTGCATATTGTACTCTGAGAACGCTCTTCCGGTACATATTCGTAACAAGTCCGCTGACTGTTTTCGTTGCATACAATCCGATACATCCGATTACAGCAGCAATTACAGACAGAACAACCGCCATAACAATAATTCTGAATCCGATTCCTTTTCCTTTCATAAACATAACTCCTCTCTCTAAACGGCAGAAAAACTGCCGGAATTACTATGATACTTCTGCCGTTTCCATTGCAGAATCCTTTACTACG